>VFQS010000375.1_pt1 | contig 52499 bp, 50 predicted proteins | sample 3512361 | NCBI WGS metagenome assembly VFQS01 (sample SAMN10412375, study PRJNA504923) | tailings metagenome | isolation source: Relicate 1 Philex TSF3 active mining | place: Philippines | reverse complement strand
CTTCACATTTTCAAGCTCTTCCAATTCAGAAATAAAGCCTTTGGTTATAGAAACCTGCATTTTACGCGATAAAAAATCCATTCCGATTTTCTCCTGATCATCGTACACTTCGATCGTCAATTTTTTATCCCCTTTATTCCGTTCTAAAGTCTCCTGCAATAAATCCAATACCGCTGGTTGAAAACGATTTAGATCTAACCTCAATCGAATCTCTTTAGAGCGATCACTTAATACTTCCGAAAGTAACTCAATTGACTGAATCTTGAAGACCATTTGGTCCATATGCCGATTCTTTAATTGATATGAACCATTAATGAACAATAAGCGATCAAGTGCAATGAAGCGCTCAAACTGAATGTAATCTTTTGAGAATAAGGCGAATTCATAATTACCCGCATAATCCTCGATTGTGAAAATCATAAACTGATTTCCGTTTGCAGACGTTCTCACATTTACTTTTGTCACAATTCCAGCAAAAGACTGCGCCACATTAGGACGAGATTCTAATAAACCCGTATTTGAGTTACAAAAATTCTCTATTTCGGTTTTGTATTCATCCAAAGGATGACCTGAAATATAGACACCCACTACCTCTTTCTCATTCTTCAATTGCTCCATCACAGACCAAGGCTCTGAGGTAGGGATACGAGGTTTAGCGATGTCATTTCCTGTTCCGGCTCCTAATTCACCAAAAAGAGAGGCCGTCGCTTCTGCTTTTAATTCTGCCATGCGAGACGAATAACGCACAATTTTCTCAATAAAATTCGTGTTATCCTGTGGATCTATCGCAAAATAATGGGAACGAGCCACCTCTGGGAAGCAGTCAAAGGCACCCGCTAGAGCCAGCGATTCTAAACTCTTTTTGTTGACTTGGCGCACGTTAATGCGAGAAACGAAGTCAAAAATATCTTTGTATTCGCCATTTTTCTGACGTTCCTCCACAATGGCATCGACCGCAGCATCACCCACACCTTTGATGGCTCCAAGACCGAAACGGATCTGACCTTTCTTATTCACGGCAAAAGAGCGGGAAGATTCATTTACATCTGGAACTAATAAACTCAAGCCCATCCGTTTGCATTCATCCATAAAGAAAGTAATCTTCTCAATGTTACCAAGTGAGTTCGAAAGCACCGCAGCCATAAACTCTGAAGGGTAATTCGCTTTCAGGTAACCTGTTTGGTAAGCTACTAAGCCATAGCAAGTGGAGTGGGATTTATTAAAGGCATATTGAGCAAAGGCTTCCCAATCTGTCCAAATCTTATCTAATTTATCCGCCGGATGATTATTCGCCGCGCCTCCTTCCATGAACTTGCTCTTCATCTTATCGATGGTGGCTTTATCCTTTTTACCCATCGCCTTACGAAGTACGTCCGCGTCACCCTTCGTGAAATTGGCAAGCTTTTGGGAGAGAAGCATAACCTGCTCTTGATACACCGTAATTCCGTAGGTATCGCTCAAATACTCTTCCATCTCTGGCAAATCGTATTCAATCTTCTCGCGACCATGTTTCCGAGCAATGTAATTCGGAATATAGACCATTGGACCTGGACGGAACAAGGCGTTCATTGCAATTAAATCTGAAAATTGATCGGGCTTCAGATCACGTAAGTGTTTCTGCATACCCGGAGATTCGAATTGGAAGGTACCGTTCGTCTCAGCTCTTTGGTATAATTCGTAGGTTGTTTTATCGTCCAAAGGAAGATCATCCAAGATGATGTTCACATTGTGATTCTGCTTAATTAAGCGAACCGCTTCCTTCAAGATGGAGAGGGTTTTTAAGCCCAAAAAGTCCATTTTAATCACCCCCGCGTTTTCAATTACGGAACCGTCGTATTGCGTAATTAAAAGACTTACGTCTTTGGATGTGGCTACCGGCAAAATATCTGTTAAATCAGACGGAGCAATAATGATACCCGCCGCGTGAATGCCTGTTCCGCGAACAGAGCCCTCTAAAATCAACGCATTTTCGATGACAGTCGCTGGCAAACCACCCGATTCCTTAATGCGGCGCAATTCCTTTACCTGTTCTAATTCCTCCGGATTGAGGCCTTCTTTATCTGCTAAACTCTTATCACCGGTTAATGCTGCATTAAATATTCGGTCTAGTGTAATTTTCGGTTTCTCTGGAACCAATTTAGCTAGGGCATTGGATTCCTGTAAGGGGAGGTCTAAAACGCGGGAAACGTCCTTAATGGACATTTTAGCCGCCATTGTACCATAGGTGGCTATATGTGCTACTTGGTTTTTACCATACTTGTCTACGACGTAGTCGATTACTTTTTGACGACCTTCATCATCGAAATCCGTATCAATATCGGGCAAGGACTTCCGATCCGGATTCAAGAAACGCTCAAAAAGGAGGTTATACTTAATGGGATCAATATTCGTGATTCCCAAACAATAGGCCACCACAGAACCCGCTGCGGATCCACGACCTGGACCCACATAAACACCTAAATCACGTCCAGCACTTATAAAATCGGCTACAATTAAAAAGTAACCTGCAAAACCCATTGTTCTGATCGTGTGCAATTCAAAGCGCAAACGTTCTTCCACTACTTGGTCTATATCGACGTATCGCTTTTTAGCGCCTTCCATCGTGATATGCTCCAAGTAATCATCCTGACTTAAAAAAGTGGATGGAATTTGGAAATTAGGCAACATCACATCTTTTGTGAGCTTTAGTGTATCCACTTTCCCTACAATCTCATTCGTATTATCAATAGCCTCAGGAACGTGCGACCACAGTTTGGTCATCTCTTCCGTCGTTTTGAAATAGAATTGATCATTATAGAAAGCGAAACGCTTGCCCTTCATGTCAAAATCACCTTCAATATCCTTATAGGTAGGGGTAGACTGCTTCTCTCCGGTGTTAATACACAATAAGATATCGTGGGCGTTCGCATCTTTTTGGTCCAAATAATGGCTATCATTCGATGCAATCACCTTCACATTATACTTCTTTGCAAAACGCAAAAGAACTTCATTTACCGTTTGCTGTTCCGGGATAAAGTGATTTTGAACTTCGATATAATAATCTTCACCAAACAGGTCCAACCACCATTTAAATTCCTTTTCAGCCGCTTCTTCACCATCCCGTAAAATGGCTTGAGGCACTGAAGCCCCTAGACAACAGGTCGTTGCGATTAATCCTTTGTGGTATTTTAAAACGAGTTCCTTGTCAATACGAGGGTATTTAGAATACATGCCCTCCATGAAGCCTAAAGAACATAATTTGACCAAATTCTGATAACCTTCCGGATTCTTCGCTAAGAATAATTGGTGGTAACGCTTATCCTTTACCTCTTTCGTAAAAACTTGCTTGTGGCGATCATTCACAAGATAAAACTCACAACCCACTATCGGTTTCACCCCTTGCTTTCCAGCTTCCGCCACAAATTGAAATACCCCAAACATATTCCCATGATCCGTAATCGCTACCGCTGGCATATTATCTTCTTTCGCCTTTTTAAACATAGACGAAATCTTAGACGCACCATCTAATAGGGAAAACTGAGAATGATTGTGCAAATGCGAAAATTGCATAGGGTATTATTCTTTTATAAAAGGTTCTTTTTCAAAAAATACGGCATTCAAGAAGTCCAAAAAGGGCTTCAATACTTTTGCATCACTTATCAACTGTTGAGTAAATCCAGGCGAACAAACTTCCTTATCGGAATATTTCTTCCAGAAAAACAATTGTTTCTTCTTTAACATTTCCGCCTCAGGATGATCAGCCTCAAAACCTTTCGGAATGCGCACTAAACTTTCACCCACTTCCTCTCCAAAAACAGCTACAAATTCAGGATTTTGAATGATTTTGCGTAATCCAGCGGCATTGTAATCTACCTCTTGTCGAAAGGCCGCTAATTGTTCAGGCGTGGGAGAATACATGCCGCCACCGAGAAAAGAAGCGCCATTGGGCTCAATGTGCACATAATAATCCATTAAACCGGATTTGCGTCCTCCTTCCGAAAAACTAGCTGAAAACCAAGTCTTATAAGGTTCCTTATTCTTGGAAAAGCGAACATCTCGGTAAATTCGGTAGGAGCAATGCTTCAACAGTACCCCATCCATATTCTCAAAATCCGCAAACTCCGAAATTAATTCAGTCGTCCAAGCATCAAAGCCTTTTTTCACTTGCTCATACACCGCTTTGTTTTCCGCAAACCATTCGCGCGTATTATTTACACGGAGGTCACGCAAAAAGGCCAAAAGGCTAGGAGAGAGAGACATCAAATAAGGGGTGAATTTGTAAAAACGAATTTAGCAAATTTAGCGCGAATGCCCAAGCACAAATTGCTTGGAGTTATGGTCTATTTTACTGATTTTTGCATAAATTATTTAGACAAGCTATGCGGATCTTAACGGGCATTCAGGCCTCAGGAAAGCCCCATTTGGGTAATATTTTAGGTGCAATTATGCCAGCGGTTGAACTTTCGAAGCAACCTGGCAATGAATCTTTTTTATTTATCGCTGATTTACACACGCTTACCTCTCTGAAGGATGGCGAAAGTATCCGTAGTAATACGTTGTCCATTGCAGCCGCGTGGCTTGCTTTTGGCTTTGATACAGAGAAAAATTACTTCTACCGCCAGTCTAAATTAGCCGCTTACCACACGGAATTAATGTGGTATTTGAACTGCTTCACGCCGTTTCCTATGCTGGCAAATGCTCACAGCTTTAAGGATAAATCAGATAAATTATCGGATGTGAACGCTGGTCTGTTTACTTATCCAGTCTTACAAGCGGCTGATATCGTTTTGTATGATGCACAAATTATACCCGTAGGTAAGGACCAAAGACAGCACATCGAAATGACCCGTGACATCGCGAATTCGGTAAATAAACGCTACAACAAAGATATTTTCGTCTTACCTGAGGCACGTATTAACGAAGAAGTGATGACCATTCCAGGTTTAGATGGTGCTAAGATGAGCAAGTCTTTAAACAACTATATTGACATCTTCTTACCGGAAAAGGATTTATTAAAGCAGATTAAGAAAATTGTAACAGACACGACGCCATTAGAAGAGCCTAAAAATCCGGATAACGATATTACATTCAAACTCTACCAATTAATGGCCTCACCAGCGCAAGTAGCAGAAATGCGTGCGAATTATACAGCAGGAGGTTACGGATACGGGCACGCGAAACAAGCCTTACACGAATTAATGCTTGGCTATTTCAAAGAAGCTAGAGAGAAATTCGACTATTTCATCGCGCATCCAGAGATTATTGAAGAGAAATTAGCCATCGGAGAAAAGAAAGTGCAACCGATTGCTGAAGCTACGATAGCTCGCATTCGTGCTGAATTTAAATTCTAAGCTATGTTTCCGTCCTGGGATTCAGACATATTTCGGTTGATTAATCAGGCACACCAGCCTTGGTTAGATGGACCCATGGAAATCATTTCCGGTAAACTGACGTGGATTCCGTTATATGGACTACTTATTTACTCTTTATATAAGCAGTATAAATCTACTTGCTGGAAAGCCATTCTATTATTAATTTCAACTGTAGTTTTCGCCGATCAATTCAGCTCAAGTCTACTAAAACCTCTTTTCAAACGCCTGAGACCCTGTCATGTCGATGAATTTCAATCGTGGATTCATTTACCGGCAGGCTGTGGTGGGCAATTTGGCTTTTGTTCTTCTCATGCAGCGAATTCCTTCGCGATTGCTGTTGGCTTTTATTTGTTGACTAAGAATAAGTCAGCCGGATTTGCTCTTGTTTTGTGGGCAACAATCATTTCCTATAGCAGAATCTACTTAGGAGCCCATTATCCTTTGGATGTAATCGTTGGAGCTTTAGTAGGCGGAATAGGGGCGTGGGGGCTATTTCAAGCCTATGAAAGGTTAATCAAAAAATCATAGGTATCAATTCCATCTGCAAAATCATCGAGGGCTGGGAGTTGGCTTTGACCAAAACCGATCTCTAAACCTACCTTACACTGTATTTTCTCCTCGCGCTCCTGAATCCAGGCAAGCAAAGCAGCTTCATCAGCATACCGATGTACATATAGAACGCCCACTGGTGAAACTAAATCATCATTCTCGGTTACTAATAGATTACCCAAATCAAAATGCGGAACCTGGTTCAACAAAAACAACGTCCGGTGGTATTGAAAGTTATTGGAATACTTCGAATGATCTAAAACCCACGTTTCCCTCGTTAATTCATCAAATAATGGAGTCAAATCATAAGTCGCCGGAACCGCAATCGTAGAAACATTTCTACAACCTAATCCATAATAGGTAAAGATATCCTGTGCTAAACCCGTAAAGTCTTCCTGCGTCTCATTCCCCTTTAATACAGCTAAAGAACTGCGATTCTTTCGAATAATATGCGGTATTGTCGAGAAATAATGAGCAAAATACCCTCCAGAGAAATCACTTCCGGTAGCAATGACCGCATCCATTCCTTGAAAACGATCCATAATGCTAACAGGAATCGATGCATCAAATGACTGCATCGCCAGCACATATAGCTGCATCAAGGCTTTATCTTGTGAACTCAATTTCAAAGAGGCATGATGTCCCGAAGCTAATACCATTAAAACGTCGTGCAAACCTACAGCTGGTAAATTACCCGCCAATACGATGCCTACATTTTTAGGTTCAGTGGCTTGAGTAGGGTGATTTGTATAAAATTCTTCCCAAGCACGCACGGAAAAAAACTGCTCTTCAATCGCCTGCATCGCATGACGAACTAGAGTTTCAGAAAACCAAGGATTCTCATTTACAGATCTATCTATAAATAGTTCTATTTTTTCTCGATTAGATTCATCAGAAAAAAAAGCCTTTAAAAAAGAAATAAGCTGCAAAAAGGAAGCCTTTGGCATAATTACATAAATTTTACGCTACAAAGGTCGAAATTTTTTCCATTAGTCCATATAAATTATATACTATTCAAATTTATGTTCGTAAATTGCGTAATCAAACAAAAATAGGGTATGGCAATTATCATAACAGACGAATGCATTAACTGTGGGGCTTGTGAACCAGAATGCCCAAACACAGCTATTTATGAAGGTGGTGTAGAATGGACTTGGGCCGGAGGTACTGCTTTAACTGAAATTGAATTAGAAGATGGTTCAACGATGGATGCTAAAACACCCGTAGAGCCCGTTTCAGAAGAATTCTATTATATCGTTCCGGATAAATGTACAGAATGCACTGGTTTCCACGAGGAACCACAATGTGCTGCAGTTTGTCCAGTGGATTGCTGTGTACCAGATCCAGATCACGTAGAAGATAATGAAACTTTATTAGCCAAGAAGGCGTGGTTGCATGCTGAATAATTAAAAGCTGCGCTTTTAATTTATATTATAAAGCATAGAGCATAAAGTATAAAGAATGATGGGGCTTCGGCCCCATTTTTTATTCCCATACATTTCAAAAAGCTATCGACTGCGGCGATGCCAACTTTATACTTTGTGCGTTGTGCTTTATTCTTTAAAAAAGACAATCAAGATTTTAAAATCCCCCACAAACCATTTTTATATTTTTTCAAGAACTAAATATTTAAGTATTATTTTTCACCTATTTTAATTTCATTTTTGCAAAATCAACAAAAATAGGTTTAATTTTTAACCGCATTTTGTTATTTTTTTGCAAAAAACTAAAAAATAGGTTAAAATTTTGTCGAAAATATTTGGAAAGTACAATTTAAGACTCCATCTTTGAATCGTAATCAAGCATTATTTACTCTTAAACAATAGCCCACATGAAAAAAACGATTCTAACAGCCATTTTTGCCGCAACAGCATTTTGTGGATTTTCCCAAGAAAAAGAAGCGGAAGCTCCTAAGTTTACTTTTTCAGGATACATTGATTCATACTATATGTTGAATTTCAATGGACCTACAAACAGAAGCAATCTAGGCGCCTCTGGATACGAAAGAGCATTCGACCAGAAGTCAAATCAATTTTCGTTAGGGCTTGTTCAGACGAAATTTGGATACGCTACTAAATCAGCTGACGTAGTAGTAGATTTAACATTCGGCCCTAACGCTGACCTTGGACAATACGGAAACGTAATCGGACCATTGGGAGCTGGAAAAGCAAAAACAGCTTTGGCTATCAAACAAGCCTACTTTAATTGGAAGGCAAGCGACAAATTAACCTTAACTGTCGGTCAATTTGGAACACACATCGGTTATGAAGTAATCGACGCTCCCATTAACTACAACTATTCACTTTCTAACCTCTTCAATAATGGACCGTTCTATCATATTGGTGCTAAAGCGAATTACGCATTCTCTGACAAATTTTCTGCCATGGTTGGATTGGTCAACAATGTGGATAATTTAAATGACAACAATGCCTCTAAAGGATTCATCTACCAAGTATTTACCTCACCTGCAGCCGGATGGAATGTGTATGTAAATGGAATTACATCGAATGAATCTGCGCCACTATCTTCAGGCAAAGATGATTCTGGTAGCTACAATTTATTAGATTTAACCACTTCCTACCAAATTACCCCTAAATACTTATTAGGACTTAACGCGGCTTATGGATCACAAACAGGTGATTTTCAAGGTGGAGGTAATGTAGGTGACAGCAAAACTTGGGGCGGAGTAGCACTTTACTCTAACTACGCTTTCACTGACAAATTTAGCTTGGGCGGTCGCTATGAAGTATTTGATAATACAGCAGGCGCGCGTGCTCTACGCGCAGCAGACGGATCAGGAACAGATGTTAGCTCTTTAACCTTGACTGCGACGTTTACTGCTGCAGAAGGTCATTTATTGATCAAACCTGAATTACGTACTGATTCATACAAAACAGCACAATTCGTAGATGGTGATGGTAAAGACCAAAAATCACAAACTACTTTAGGTATGCACTTCATCTATAAGTTTTAATTATATCCACCCTTAACATTTAAAAACATGACGACACAAAAACCAACCTGGATCCCGTTATTAGTTTTATTAGCGGTAGCCGTGCTTGCATTGTTCACAACCTCTGTTCCTGGTGCTATGCCTACAGAAGGATTAGACACAGGTGATACTGCCTGGATGATTGTAGCCTCTGGCTTAGTATTATTGATGACACCTGGATTAGCTTATTTCTATGGTGGAATGGTGAATCACAAAAACGTGATCTCAACGATGCTTCAATCATTCATTGCTATGGGAGTTATCTCCGTGATTTGGATTGTTTTCGGCTTCTCTTTAGCTTTCGGCGACTCTTTAGGTGGCTGGATTGGTGACCCTAGAACATTCTTTATGTTCAATGGTGTATTTGATCACAAATTATCTTTAGGATCAGCTGATCAATTAAAATTCACTATCCCTTTCGCATTATTCGCCTTTTTCCAAATGAAGTTTGCGGTTATTACACCAGCATTAATCTCTGGAGCTTTAGCTGAGCGTATTAACTTCCGCGCATTTGTTCTATTTATGGTTCTTTTCTGTGTAGTGGTTTATGCTCCTTTAGCACACTGGACCTGGCACCCAGATGGTTTCTTATTTAACTTAGGCGTATTGGATTTTGCTGGTGGAACGGTTGTTCACATGTCAGCAGGTTGGGCTGCATTAGCAGGTGCTTTATACTTACGTCGTCGTAAGTCTCACATCGAGTCTAACATTTTGCCTCCGGCTAACATTCCTTACGTTTTATTAGGAACAGGATTGTTGTGGTTCGGATGGTTCGGTTTCAATGCAGGATCTGCAGTAGGAGCAAACGGATTAGCTGTTACAGCTTTCGCAACAACTCACGTAGCGGCTGCAGCAGCTGGTTTATCATGGATCTTGTTTGATGTCACTCGTGGCAAGAAAGTTTCTGCCTTAGGTTTCTGTATCGGAGCGGTTGTAGGATTAGTAGCGATTACTCCAGCATCTGGCTTTGTAACGGTTCCAGTTGCAATCTTTATCGGAGTTATAGCTGCGATTGTTTCGAACATCGCTGCGCACTGGAGAGCATCTTCTAACTTAGATGATACATTAGACGTATTCCCTTGCCATGGTTTAGGTGGTATGGTAGGTATGTTAATGACAGGTATCTTTGCAACTTCAGCCGTTAACGCTGCGGTAGCTGAGCAAGGTTTATTCTACGGAGAGACTAGCTTATTCTTAAAACACTTATTAGCCTTAGCCATCGTTTCTGCCTTTGCTTTTGGCTTATCTTATATCCTTTTGATCATCACGGACAAAATTATTCCATTACGTGTGAACGAGGAAGAAGAAAGATTAGGTTTGGATATCTCACAACACGATGAGTCGTTAGCTGAGTAATTCAACATCAGCAGAGCCGCAAGTAATGGTTCTTGTGGTTTTGTTTCAATCAAAAAGTCGGAGGCTGCTAGCTTTCGACTTTTTTGTTTTATGATTGAATAAAGAAAAAAGCACAAAGAATAAAGCATAGAGATGGAATCGGCGCAGCCGATAAACTCATCAAAAACACAAAAAGCGGCAAAGCCGCTTTTATCCAAAATCATACTTTGTGCTTTATGCTTTATGCTCTATTATTGCCCCTAACATCTCACCCGATTCATTCAAAGACTTGTAACGAACTGACTGAACGGTATTAATTTGCAATGGATCAAAAGGGACAACTACCCGAACATAGTTTTCAGAGAAACCTTCCATTGTTCCTGGTGTGGCAGATTCCTCAAACAATACCTGACCTTTTAATCCGGCTTGAGACGCATAAAAAGCATGACGCTTCTTATCGGATAAAATATGTAACATCTTCGAACGCTCCGCTTTCTGCATACCGTCTACTTTAGGTTTGATATCCACTGCATAGGTATTGGGACGCTCAGAATAGGGAAAAACGTGTAGATAGGAAATGTCTAACCCGTTTAAAAACTCATAGGTCTCTAAAAATAATTCAGGTGTTTCGCCAGGATGACCCACAATAACATCAACTCCAATGCACGCATTCGGCATCACCTCTTTTATGGAGTTTACGCGATCAAGGTATAATTCCCGTTGATAGCGTCTTTTCATCAAACGCAAAACGGCATTCGACCCAGATTGCAAGGGTATGTGAAAATGAGGAACAAACTTAGTAGATGCCCCTAAAAAAGCAATCATCTCCGAAGTCAACAAATTAGGCTCGATAGATGAAATGCGGAAACGCTGAATCGTCGATTTCTCCTCAATCGCTTGAACCAATTGAAAAAAGGTTTCAACTCGCTTTCCGTTTTGAATACCAAAATCCCCAATATTTACTCCAGTTAGGACAATTTCCTTGACACCTTTGGCAGCAATTTCCTCAATTAAACCCAACACTTTTTCAATCGTATCCGAACGCGATTGGCCACGAGCTAAAGGAATCGTGCAATAAGAACAGGGATAATCGCAACCATCTTGTACCTTTAAAAAGGTACGAGTGCGATCATTCACAGAATAGGACGCATGGTAATCAAGGTCATAGCGAATTTCAGAAGCAATTAACTTAGGTAAATCAACCGATTCTCGATTCAAATAGGGGGGAAGAAGAGTGGGTAATTGAAACTTTTCATTAGCCCCTAACACTAAATCCACGCCTGGAATAGCTGAAATTTCTTCTGGCTTCAATTGCGCATAGCAACCAATAATAACAACGGTTGAATTCGGATTTACTTTTTTCGCTTCACGAACCACTTTTTTACACTTTTTATCCGCCTGTTCGGTGACACTACAAGTATTAATGACAAACAAATCTGGTTGATCTTGAAATTCTGCACGAACAAAGCCCATCGGTTCGAGAGATCGAGCGATAGAGCTAGATTCGGCAAAATTCAATTTGCAACCAAGAGTGTAAAAAGCGACTTTTTTCATACCTGAAATCAGGATGCAAAGGTAAAACAAAAATGGCGGGAAAACCCGCCATCTTGTCTATAAAAGTATATAAATGCTTAATAAAAGTATTATAATTTGGCTGTTTTAACCGTCTTGATAATACGAGCAGCCACCTTATAAGGATCTGCCGCTGAGTTCGGACGACGGTCTTCTAACCAACCTTTCCATCCTTTTTCTACTGCTGCGATAGGAATACGAATCGAAGCGCCACGATCCGAGATTCCATAAGAAAAGTCGTGGATCGATGCAGTTTCGTGCTTACCTGTTAAACGCATGTGATTATCTGCACCATACACTTCGATGTGTTCTTTCACAAACGGAGCAAATGATTGACAAATTTTGTCATATACTTCTTTATTTCCTGCTGTACGTAAAGCCGTATTAGAGAAGTTCGCGTGCATACCAGAACCATTCCAATCCAATTCTCCTAAAGGCTTGCAGTGCCAATTTACAGCTACACCATATTTCTCACCTAAACGCTCTAGCAAATAACGACCTAACCAGATCTCATCACCAGCTTGCTTAGCACCTTTAGCGAACATTTGGAATTCCCATTGTCCTGCAGCTACTTCTGCATTAATACCTTCAATATTTAAACCTGCGTCGATACACAAGTCCATGTGCTCTTCAATAATTTCACGTCCAAATGCATTTTTAGCACCTACTGAACAGTAATAAGGACCTTGTGGGCCTGGGTATCCATTAGCTGGGAAACCTAAAGGCTTGTTAGTTTCTGGATCCCAAAGGAAATACTCTTGCTCAAAACCAAACCAGAAGTCGTTATCATCGTCATCGATAGTCGCGCGACCATTCGTTTCATGTGGAGTACCATCAGCATTCAATACTTCGCACATTACTAAATAACCATCACGGCGTGCTGGATCTGGGCAAACATAGACTGGCTTCAATAAACAGTCAGAAGAACCGCCTTCTGCTTGCTGAGTGGAAGAACCATCGAAAGACCACATGTCAAGGTCCTCTAATTTGCCGCTAAAATTGTTCTCAATTTTAGTCTTAGAACGTAAACTTTGCGTTGGCTTGTAGCCATCCAACCAAATGTACTCTAATTTTGATTTAGCCATGATTTTAAACTTGATTTTGAAACAAAAATACTTTTTTAGGAATTCGTATAGCAAAAATATACCTCTTTTTGGAAAAAACAATAGTTTGAACCTAAAAAACCTGTAAAATCAATCGAGTATTTTGGAAAAACTCAAAAAATCCAAATTAAAAACAGAAAATTCAATCCTAATTTTCATTTTTTGACATTTTTTATACCGCATCATTTCGCTATTTTTACCTAGAAATAAAAACTTCATATGGCAATCACTCGATTTAAGGCACTTGAGTTAGCTCAATCCCGCACAGGAACTTCCGTAAAGCTTCCTGCAGAAAAAGTTTCGGATTATTATGGAAGCATGACCTTCAGCGATGAAGTTATGCGTTCACTCTTATCACCAGAAGCTTATTTAAAGATAAATACCGCTATCCAAACGGGATCTAAGATTGATCGCGATGCCGCAGATGAAGTAGCCGCTGCTATGAAATCTTGGGCCATTTCGAAAGGAGCAACCCACTATACTCACTGGTTTCAACCCTTGACAGGTACAACGGCGGAAAAACACGACTCTTTCTTTGATATTGATTTAAGCAATGGAAAAGCAGTAGAGAAGTTCAAAGGTTCTGCTCTGGTTCAACAAGAACCCGATGCATCCTCATTCCCGAATGGAGGTATTCGCTCTACTTTTGAAGCACGTGGATATACAGGTTGGGATCCATCCTCACCAGCCTTTATAATGGAAAATGCGGCTGGAACAGCTACACTTTGTATTCCATCAGTCTTTGTTTCCTACACTGGGGAAGCATTGGATTACAAAACACCTTTATTAAAATCCATTGAATTAGTGGATAAAGCAGCTACAGCTGTGATTAAAGAATTCTTCAATCGCGATGTTAGCAAAGTCATTCCAACCTTAGGAGCAGAGCAAGAGTATTTCGTAGTAGATGAGGCCCTATTTAATGCGCGTCCAGATTTAGTGATGGCGGGCCGTACCGTTTTCGGTCATGCACCAGCGAAAGGACAGCAGTTAGAAGATCACTATTTTGGATCTATTCCTAACCGGGTAAATGCCTTCATGGTGGACTTCGAAATAGAAGCACTTAAATTAGGAATGCCGGTGAGAACCCGTCATAACGAGGTGGCACCCGCCCAATTTGAGGTTGCGCCTACCTTTGAAGAAGCAAACTTAGCTTGTGACCACAATGCTTTGTTGATGGATTTAATGTCTAAAGTGGCTTCTAAACACAAATTCAAAGTCCTTTTCCACGAAAAACCATTTGCAGGCATTAACGGATCTGGAAAACACAATAACTGGGCATTAGCAACCGATACGGGTATTAATTTATTAGCCCCATCGTCTAAACCTAAAGAGAACCTACGCTTCTTGACATTCTTTGTCAATACCTTAAAAGCGGTACATGATCGTGCGGATTTATTGCGTGCGTCTATCGCATCCGCTGGAAATGAGCACCGTTTGGGCGCAAATGAAGCACCTCCAGCCATTGTTTCTGCTTTCTTAGGAAGTACAATGAGCCAAGTTTTGGACGACATGGAAAACATGGATGGTCTAGACGAAATTCAATTAGAAAAAGGAGACAATGTTTACCTTAAATTAGGTATTAATAAGATTCCATCCTTAATCCTAGATAATACAGATCGCAATAGAACGTCTCCATTTGCCTTTACGGGTAATAAATTTGAATTCCGTGCCGTAGGATCCTCAGCAAACTCTGCAGCTCCTATGACCGTGTTAAACACGATAGTAGCGGATCAACTGATCAAATTCCGTAAGGAAGTAGAAGAAGTATTAGAGAAAGGCGTGAAGAAAGAATTAGCGATCATGGAAGTATTGAAGCGCTATGTGAAAGAATCGAAAAACATTCGTTTCGAAGGGAACGGATATTCTGAAGAATGGGTAGAAGAGGCAGCACGACGCGGATTATCTAATTTAAAGACTACTCCAGAGGCTTTAGCGGTGTACGCGCGTCCAGAATCCATCGAATTATTCACGAAACATGGTATTTATTCGAAGGAAGAGATGCATGCTCGCCATGAGATCGAGTTAGAAAACTACGTAAAGAAAATTCAAATCGAATCGCGTGTAATCGGTGATATGGCAATTAACCACATCGTTTCGACTTCGTTGAAGTATCAAACGCAATTAGTAGAGAATGTAAAGGGCCAAAAAGAAATCGGCATCGATCCTCAATACTATGCGCCTACGATCGAAATGATCAAAAAAATCTCCGAATACACGTCCTCCATCGTTCGTTTACAAAATGGCATGACGGATGCACGTAAAGAAGCAAATAACATCGAAGATTTAGAAGAAAGAGCTATTCTATACAGCACGAAGGTAAAAGGCTATTTCGAAGAGATTCGTTATAGTGTCGATAAATTAGAATTAATCATCGACGACGATGAGTGGCCATTACCAAAATACCGTGAACTATTGTTAATCAAATAATCCTAGATGTCAACTAACACTAACCCAGGCTTTGACCCAGCAGAAATTGCAGCCTTAAAAAAGCAATGTGAAGCAGAGAATCGTTCTTTTATTTATATTTTGGACGAGGACCTACCTTCTGGAAATGAGCGAGAAATGGTTCACATCCAATTTGTGGGTCAATACGATAAGCAAGAAGTCATTTATGATGCCATTGTTTGTACCCTGCAATTACATTATTCTAGCTTGTTATACGAAGCAGCTGAAAAAGAAATCATTCAACAATATCCGTTGTATGTTCCCTTAGAGAACCGTGATGAAAATTACGAGCCTAATGAAGAATTAGACGAAGAAGTTGAAATGTTAATCTTGGAGGTGATTGAAGACCTAGAGGAAAACGAAGAAATAAAAGTAGCAGAGTACATTGAAATCGATCCCGAATTCGAATATGGCGTAAGTATAGAAGCAGCCTTGTATGTTCCAGCCTTAGATGACGCAATGTTATCCCAATTCGTTCAGGACTTTAATGGCAACACGCTAAGTCTTGACCCATCACTTTATACCTTTAACTCAGATGATGAGGACGAGGATGAGGACGAATAAATAATGAGTATATCCCTATTTTACGCTCCTAATGCAAAGGATTCCACTTTTTTATCTGAAGAGGAATCCTTTCATGCAATACGGGTATTGCGTTTAAGAGTAGGGGAGACCATTCACTTGGTAGATGGTCGTGGGTCAAAATTTTCGACTAAAATTACGGCGATCGAAGGTAAAAAAGTGTTTTTTGGAACATTAGATTTGGTTGAATCTGAGTCAACCCCTCCCTACAAAATACACCTCTATGTCGCCCCCACAAAACAAATGGAGCGAATGGAGTGGATGGTGGAGAAATGTGGAGAATTGGGGATTCATGGAATACATTTCTTTGCTTCTAAGAATTCCGAGAGAAAAGAAATAAAACTTCAGCGTTTAGAAAAGACGGCAATTTCTGCTTTAAAGCAATCCAAGAATTTGTATTTACCTGAAATTACCGGATTACACACCTTTAAAGAGGTCACTGCGAAAGTGGAAGGTGAAAAATTGTTCGCCTTTATCTCCAATCCCCCTGTATCATCACTCGTCAAAACAGCAAGGAAAGCGCAAGAGTATCATGTTTTAATTGGCCCAGAGGGTGATTTCACACCAGAGGAAGCTACTTTATTAATTGATAATAATTGGAAACCATTTAGTTTAGGAAAGTCTATTTTACGAACAGAGACTGCCGGAATAGCATCTTGTCATGCACTACACATCTTGAATTCTGACTAAAATCAGTTAATTAACATATTTGCAGGTTATATTAGAAACATTTGCTTCGTAACTTTGTTAAAACATTAAATCTATATTTTATTATGCAATTAGTACTTCCGGCTTTCTTCATACATTGGTATGTTTCCTTGTTTAGCCAAACGTTTTTCCTTCATCGTTATTCTGCTCACAAGATGTTTTTGATGAACAAGTTTTGGGAAAAATTCTTTTATTTCTTGACTTACTTATCACAAGGTTCTTCTTTCTTGAGCCCTCGCGCTTATGCGATTTTACACAGAATGCACCACGCATTCTCAGATACCAAAAAAGATCCACACTCTCCGATGTTTTCTAGTAATGTATTCACGATGATGTGGAAAACAAAAAACATCTATAATGCGGTTTTAAATAGAGAGCAAAAGGTGGAGGAGCGTTTTGAACACGATTACCCTGTATCAAAAACGATTGAAAAAATTGGTGATTCTTGGATCTCTAGAATCGGATGGGGAGTAGCTTATTCCTCTTTATACATTGTTGGATATGTATATTTTGATATGCATTGGGCCTTTTTCTTCTTGTTACCGGTACACTTTTTGATGGGACCTGTACACGGAGCCATTGTAAACTGGTCAGGTCATAAATATGGTTACCAAAACTATGATAACCATGATCACTCGAAGAATTCCTTAATCTTTGACGTATTGATGATGGGAGAGTTGTTTCAAAACAACCACCACAAATTACCGAACCGCGTTAACTTCGCTACTAAATGGTTTGAGTTTGACCCTACTTATCCGTTGGTAAAATTATTGACCCTACTGAAAATTATTCGTCCGAATGTAAAACCGGAAGATGCGAAATTCTAGTATATGAAAAGAGCCTCGAATGAGGCTCTTTTTTTATATCGCTATATCTGCACTAAACTTCTCCAAGTAATCCGACACCCGCTTCACAAAACCTCCACCCAGCGATCCATCGACCACTCTGTGGTCATACGAATGAGAAATAAACATTTTTTGACGGATGGCAATGACATCCTCACCCTTTTCATTAGTGATGACGGCAGGCTTCTTTTCAATCACTCCAAAAGCTAAAATACCTACCTGAGGCTGCACAATAATCGGTGTTCCCATTAAATTGCCAAATCCACCAATATTCGAAATCGTAAATGTCCCTCCTTCTAAATCAGCCGGCTTCAATTTATTCGCTCGTGCACGAGCCGATAAATCATTTACCTTTTGAGTCAATTCAGCCAAGGTCATTTTGTCGACTTCGTGAATAACAGGAACTATTAAATTGCCATTAGGTAAGGCAACTGCCATCCCAATGTTTATTTGAGCATGTTGTACGATGTAATTCCCTTCTACGGAGATAAGCATGCCCGGAAAATCCTTTAAAGCATCCGCAGTCGCTTTAAATAGGAGAGGTGTAAAAGTTAAGGCTTCCTTGTACTTATCTTGAAAATCTTGCTTCACTTTAGCACGCCAATTCACCATATTGGTTACGTCAGCTTCTAAAAATGATGTAACGTGGGGTGCAATGCGTTTTGAATCAAGCATGCGCTCCGAAATCATCTTCCGCATACGATCCATTTCAATCACTTCATCACCGGGAAGGCGCATTCCAGCTCCTTGACTTAAGGTTCCGGATGAAATCAACCGCTTCGAATTTCGAACGGCGATGTAATTCAATACATCTTTCTTCGTAATGCGACCATCAAGTCCAGAACCAGGAAGCTGATTTAATTCTCTTTGAGATACATTCTCAGACTGACAAATCTGCTTGATCAAGGGAGAAATCCAAGGATTAGTCGATTTCTCAGTACTTAACTCTGAAGATCCTACTGTCAAATCAATTAAAGCAGACATACCTTCATCTAATGAAAATGATTCCGTAGTTGAAGTATTCTCTGATGAAACGGCATCTATCACACAAATCGCCTTACCAATGGTGGCAACTGAACCCACTGGCACTAAAATCTTCTGCAAATAACCAGCCACAGGAGAGGGAACTTCCGTATCAATCTTATCTGTAGCCACTTCTAAGATAAATTCATCCGCTTCCACATAATCTCCCGGCTGTTTTAACCAATTTAAAACAGTCGCTTCCATGATACTTTCTCCCATTTTGGGCATAATCACTTCTGTATTAGCCATATGCTTAGCTTAAATCGTTTAATATATACCTGCGCAACAAATTTACACAAGCTAAAGAACTTAAATAAATGTTTTGCATGCGCGTTCCTCCTAAAGTCAATTTCCGAGTAATAACACCTGTAGGATGAGCCAAAGCAATCCAAACAGTACCAACAGGTTTCTCATCAGTTCCTCCATCAGGCCCAGCAATACCAGAAGTGGCTAGAGCGTAGGTAGTTCCTAGACTTTTTTGAACACCCTGTGCCATCGCCTTTATACAAGCTTCAGAAACGGCACCTTCAGAGGTTAAAATCTCTTCAGATACCCCTAATTGATCCATTTTAACCTGATTAGCATAGGACAGAAATCCACCTATAAAATAAGCCGAACTACCTGGATTTTGGGTAAATTGATGGGCTAAATGTCCACCAGTGCAACTTTCAGCTACTGAAAGGGTAGCTTTCTGATCCAGCAATAATCGACCCACTACTTGAGCTAATTCATCCTTCTCATACCCGAAAATATAGGATTTAATCAACGGATGTACCTTCTGTAATTCTAGCTCAACCTCCTCTTCCAATCGCGCTAATTCACCACCAACAGCCGTTAAACGCAATTTAACAATTCCTACTGATGGCAAATACGCTAATTTTATATGTGTTGGTAATTGTAATTCCCAACTTTCAATCAAATCAGATAAATAAGACTCACCGATTCCTACGGTTTTGATCACCTTGTGATAAATGACGGGCGTTTGAAAATGAGTGACCAAGCGAGGAAGTACTTCCTGCTCCATGATATTTTTCATTTCAAAAGGAACACCCGGCATCGAAACCCAAATAACACCCTTCTCATTAAACCACATTCCTGGAGCTGTCCCCTGACTATTGCGAATAAATTCGGCTTTAGTGGGCAATAAAGCTTGATCGCGATTGATATCTGAAAGTTCTCGACCCCGTTTCGCGAAGAATTCTGTCACATCTTGTAAAGCTTCTAGATGCATGGCTAATTCACAGCCAAAATACTCCGCTAGAATCTTTTTCGTCAAATCATCCTTCGTAGGACCTAATCCACCAGTAATAAAAACGACATCCGCCCGCATAGCGGCCTCTGAAAGTATCTGAAGTATTTCTGATTTTTGATCACCGACGGATGATTTCCGTACAGTTTTGATCCCTAATTTATCTAATTCAAGACTGATCCACTGCGTGTTCGTATCCAGGATTTGCCCGTAAAGTATCTCATCCCCAATGGTAATAATTTCAGCCTTAACCATTAATTTTCCTTAATTTATACGAAAATACGATTAATTTTACATCCATGAAACATTCTGAAATCAATTTTAAAATACAATTAGACGACCAAAATATCCCAGAACAAATCTCTTGGTCAGCCACTGATAATCCGAACGAAGGCATCGAAGAAACAAAAGCCATTTTAGTGGCGACTTGGGATCCTTATCACAAAGGAACATTGACTTTACCGCTTTGGACGAAAGATATGGAAGTATTGGATATGAAACGTTTCTTCATCGAAGTGGTAGGAACGGTAGCAGATGCCTCCTTGCAGGCAACTGGTGATAATTTCTTCGCCCAAGAATTAGAGGCCGTATGCCGCACGTTGTCATCACATTTACAGAAAGAAATCGTAGCTGCGGAAAAAGGCGCGAAATAAGTATGAAAAAAATACTCCTACTCTTGTTTTTACCCTTTTTAGGACTCTCCCAAGGCATTAATTTCAGCACTGCTTCCTCCTTACAAGAAGCTCGTGCTGAGGCAATCAAGCAAAACAAATTGCTTTTTATGGAGATTTATGCTCCAGATTGCCATATCTGCAATTCCTTCAAAGGTGTATTTAACCAACCAGCCGTAGGAGCAGTATACAACAAAAATTTCATCAATTACCAATTAGACATTCGCAATCCTGCGAATCAAATGGTCCTAAAACAAGCTGGGATTATCGTTAATGCCACACCCACTTTTGTTTTCTTCGATCCTAAGTCGATGAAAATAGTACAGGCAAGAATTTTTGGAGAAAAAGAGAACACCATAACGATGGTCAATGGGATAGGGACTAAAGCAGCAAATCCTACAGAGCAAGCCTCGCAGTTTCCTAAACGTTTAGCTGCAGGAGAAAAGAATCCCGGTATGCTATTGAACTACGCCGAGTATGCGCGAATAACCGGAGATACTTTATCCAATATTAAGGCTATGAATGCCTATATCGCCTTGTTAAAGCCAGCACAATATAGTTCACAATCTACCTTTAATTTAATGCAAGTGGCCTTAATGAGCCACGATAATCGACTTTTTGATTATTTCATTCGCAATTTGAATTACTACAATTCAATCTATGATCCCTCTGTAGTCCGAATGATATATGAGAATATTTTCCAAATCACCTTAACGAGCTCACGCGCGAGCCAATTAGGTGAGGCGGGTATTTCAAAATTGAAAGTTCAAATGGCTAAAACAGGTCTTGACCGTTCCAGTATCGTTCGTAGAACGTGGATGGTCGAATCAGATATGCTATTCAAGCAACGAAAAGCAACACAAGCAATGAAGGTTATCGATGAATTAATTAATTCGATGCCTAGCGCTTTAGGACCTAAAGAAAATCAATTCTTATGTGATTATGTCAAAGGCAAAACAAAAGATGTGGCTGCTTTGAAAAAAGCAAAGTCTAATTGGTGCCTGTACGGAACGAAATAACTAGCGAATAAACGCGCGATAGGTCATTACAATCAAACAAACGATAAACATCAAGATTGAAATCTTGTTAATCGTGTGCATTGCCCGAATGTTAAAGTTAGCGGGAGCGCCTGGTTTTGGTTTTTGAAAGACACGAATGAAATACGTGAAAACTTCACCCACCTTAAATTGTTCTCTTAATCTGCTCATAATCTAGTCGTTTACAGACGGCTCACGCCAATCCCCATGTTCTTTTATTAAAGTGATCAACTCATCCACTGCAGAAACAGCAGGAACTGACTTTTTTACTACCTCTTGCCCTTTATAGAGCGCAATTTTATCTTTTCCGATACCCACATAGCCATAATCTGCATCCGCCATTTCACCAGGACCATTCACAATGCAGCCCATGATACCGATCTTAATTCCTTTTAGGTGATCCGTTTTTTGGCGGATCATGGCCGTAGTTTCTTGCAAATCAAATAAGGTACGACCACAAGACGGGCAAGAAATGTATTCCGTTTTTGAAATTCGCATCCTACTGGCTTGTAGTGTCCCAAAATTCGTCGAATTACACAATGCTTCTTTATTCTTCGAATGCTTCAAACTTAACATTAATCCATCCCCTAAACCATCAATAAACAAGGCTCCTCCATCCGTAGGAGCGAACAATTGGAATTGATCATCTGAAATAGAAGTATAGTTTAAATGTATAATGACTGGATTCGTAATGCCCTTTTCAATCAAATGAAAGAAAGCGCGGCGGATTGCAGGCATCTGGTGTGAATTCGTCGAACTAACTAAAAGGACACATGTAGGATCAAAAACGTCCGATCCTGCAGCTAATTCAGCTGCATCTATGGATACGAAATTTAACGTCGAATGCTTATTAGTTGCCGTATGATAGGCCGCATAGTCAAACAGGGGATAGACATATTCAGAAGGCGTCCAAACCGATGCATCTTGAATTTGACGCAAGCCATTAGGCAACATAAAATCAAGTGACTGTTCGCCTGTATAAATAAAATCAGCTCCAAGGTCATTCATCGCCCATTTATCCGGTTCGGGTAAATAGAAATGACCAATCGCTTTTAAATCCGCAATGGAGATGTTTGACTTAGCTGAGAAATCAGCAATTACCCGAGGAACCTGATGTCCACCTATCGAAAAGATTTCTGTTGTTTTTCGACGAGAATGTGCAAAGGGGTGAATAGGGGAGTCAAACAATTCAGAATGCCCTAAAAGAACAGAAATAGGATCCTGAGATGCGGCGCGTGTGTCATAACGACGCACTAAGTCTTGTGCCACTGGAATTTCAAATTCCGGATCTTCTGTTAAAGAAACGCGTATAGTATCTCCCAGTCCATCTTCTAACAAAGTGCCAATACCTACGGCCGATTTAATCCGACCATCTTCCCCATCACCGGCTTCTGTTACCCCTAAGTGCATAGGATAGGCCTTAAATCCGCCATCCTTTAACTTTTTACTTAATAAACGGTAGGCTTCTACCATCACTTGTGTATTCGATGATTTCATCGAAAGCACGATATTGAAATAGTTTTCATCCTCACAAATACGTAAGAATTCTAAAGCCGATTCCACCATTCCGTGTGGTGTATCTCCATAACGACTTAGTATGCGGTCTGAAAGCGAACCATGGTTTGTTCCAATACGCATCGCCGTTCCATATTCCTTACAAATTTTAACCAATGGTAGAAATTTATCGCGAATGCGATCTAGTTCTGAGGCATAGGAAGCATCAGTATAATCAATCGTTTCAAAACGCTTTTTGTCCGCGTAATTACCCGGATTAATGCGCACTTTTTCCACAATCCGAGCGGCTAATTCAGCTGCATTGGGCGTAAAGTGAATATCTGCTACTAAAGGCGTTGTGTAGCCACGCTCGCGTAAACCTTTGCGAATATTCTCTAGGTTTTGTGCCTCTTTTACAGATGGGGCTGTAATGCGAACTAATTCACAACCAGCATCAATCATTCGAATGGATTGTTCAATGGATCCTAGCGTATCCATGGTATCCACCGTGGTCATCGACTGAATTCGAATAGGAAAGTCAGATCCTAAGTAGAGATCACCTATTTGCACAGGAATAGTTTTACGTCTTTTATACGCATATAGCGAAGAGGCGTACTGATTTCCATCAGCAATAAGAGGATCCGTCAAATTCAAAATGGTAGACATAGCAGAAATAAAGCACAAAAATAGGCAATTCTACTTCCAAGAACTCTTTTTATGCCCAATTGTTGCGTAATAATAAATAAAAATATAGCAAGGGATTAAAATCAGGTAAGCTTGCTGCGTATTCCCAATTTGATCTGCTATTTTACCATACAACAAAGGCATAAGCGCTCCACCTGAAATCATCATAATGATTAATGCACTTCCTACCTTCGTAAATTTACCCAAGCCGTTAATCGCTAGAGGCCACATTGCAGGCCACATCAACGCGTTCGCTAAACCTAATAAGGCTAAACACAAAACGGAATTAAATCCGGTAAATGCAATCGCACCAATCGAGAATAGCACACCTAAAATAGCTGAATAATTCAACGCCTTTTGTTGCGATAAGTAGTTAGGAATAAAGAAGATACCAATAACATAACCCGCTAACATTCCATACAAGGTGTAGGTTGTGAAGCTTTTAGCCACCTCTTGACTAAAGCCTTGAGAAACCCCATAATTGATGATTGTATCACCGGCAATCACTTCTACTCCTACATATAAAAAGAAAGCTACCAAGCCTAAAACAAGGCTCGGGTAAGCCCAAACACTTGATTTAGCATTACCTGACTCCTCTACGGTTTCCTCTGCTTCCACTTCAGGTAAAGAAGAAAACCATACCCAAATGGCTAAAACCACTAAAACTGCGGTCATAATTCCATAAGGCAGTATCACAATGGCTAATTTCTCCGCTCCGGCCACTGCACTTGAAAGAAATAATCCCCCAAAAATAAACTGGCTCAAAATCCCCGCCACCTTATTGCAAATTCCCATGACAGAGATTCGTTGAGCGGCTGACTCAGCAGGACCTAAAATCGTTACATAAGGATTAGAAGCTGTTTGTAAGAGGGCTAAACCAGTCCCTATCACAAAAAGACCGAATAAAAACATCGGATAATTAGCCATTTGGGCAGCTGGTATAAATAATAAGGTACCCACTGCCATCGCTAATAAACCAAGCGACATTCCTTTTTTAAAGCCTGTCTTTGCCAATACCCAAGAAGAAGGTATCGCCATGACGAAATAAGAAATAAAAAAGGCGAAGGTAACTAAAAGCGAGTCGAAATTATTTAATTGAAAGGCATCCTTAAAGAAAGCAATTAATACCGAATTCACCCAGGTTACAAACCCAAAGACAAAGAAGAGAATACCGATGATTAAAAGAGGACCGTTAACGTTTTTTGATTGATTCATAGGTTTAGTATTGATCGTTTAAAGCAAAAATAGGTTGATTTTTTTTCCATTTACCGCGGGTGAAATCAGGTATTGGGATAGGAGCGGAGCCCTTTTTAATGGACTCCTCAGAAAGAGGCGCAATGGCCGACCAAGCCGCTGCATCATATACGTCGATTGGTGGCGCAACTTTGGCCTTAATTGCCTCGATAAAGGCTCTCAAAACGAAATAATCGATACCTCCGTGGCCTGCATTCTCTGCATCAGTAGCGTGCGCTTTCCATAACGGGTGGTCGTATTTCTCTAAATAAGGTTTTGCGTCTTCCCAGCGGTGTGCTTTTGGTGAAACACCCTCTAAATAGATCGATTTATTATCTTCCATCCACAAGCCTTTCGTTCCCTGTACCCGGAAGCCAAGTGAATAAGGGCGTGGAGAATTGGTATCGTGTGTAATAAGGATTGTTTCGCCATTGACGCATTTGATCATTGTTTGTACGATATCACCACATTTGAAATTGACTTTCGCATTCGGATGATCAGGACCTCCTTTTTCTACTATGTAATTATGTAGTCCCAAAGAAGGCGTTGCCATGGAGGTTAAATACGCAAACTGATTTCCTCGGTTAATATTTAGCATCTCCGCCACTGGTCCTAAACCATGTGTTGGATACAAATCTCCATTGCGATCAACAGAGTGCTGGGTACGCCATTTGGCCTCAGAAAAACCTTTCTCTCCAAACTCCACGCCGCCACCATAGGCTTGCTTTCCATCATTGAATTTCACTTCACGCAAATCGTGTTGGTAACCACATTGCACATGATTTAACGTTCCAAACATTCCCTGGCGAACCATATTTAACGTGGCGAGAACATCCCGGCGGTAACACACATTCTCCAAAATCATGCAATGAGAACCCGTTTTCTCGTACATATTCACTAGATCCCACGATTCTTTCAAAGTTACGGTAGCAGAAACTTCCACACCTGCATATTTACCTTGTCTCATCACTTCCAAGGCCATGGGCACGTGCCATTCCCAAGGAGTGGCAATGACGACCCCATCGATATCTGTGCGCTTTGCTAAATTTTCAAAATCTTTTTCAGTCTTTCCATAGACCGCAGGTGCAGGACGACCCTTATCAGAAACCATCTTTAAAGCTATATTAATGGCTTTAGGGTCAATATCACAAATGGCAACTACCTCGACATCCGGTCGATACATAGCCATTTCGAGATGATTTTGGCCTCTTAATCCTACGCCAATAAAACCTAAACGTACTTTTGTTTGTTCTTCTGGTAACTGTCGTAAAAAAGTAGGGAATAATGCGGTACCTGAGGTATATACTAAGGAATCGGAAATGAACTTCCTTCTTTTCATTTTGTTAATGATAGGTCTAATAGATGTTACAAAGATGAAATTTAAGGAAAATACTTTAATTTTATAAGAATTTAGAAAAAATGACTGAAGCTCCACGCGTTACCGTATTCCGAAAAGAGCATTTCAATGCTGCGCATCGTTTGCACAATCCACTTTGGACAGCTGAGAAAAACAAAGAAATTTTCGGTTTATGTAACAATCCGAACTACCATGGACATAATTATGAAATTATTATTCAGGTAACCGGAACAATTGACCCAGAAACGGGTTATGTCATTGATACGAAGTTTTTATCGGATTTAGCGCAGACGGAGGTCTGCAAAAAATTTGATCACAAGAATTTAAATTTAGATGTACCTGAGTTCGCTAATTTAAATCCTACGGCAGAAAACATCGTCATGGTGATATTTAACAAACTGAGGGCTAAACTCCCTTCTAAATTAGATTTAAAAATCAGATTGTATGAAACAGAAAGAAATTTCGTTGAATTCCCTGCTAATTGATACCGACCGTTTCTTGTTAACTGACGAGGAAATTGGAGATAATCATGTAGCCACCTCTATCGAAACACCGATGAGGGAGGATGCTTTTGATCTTTCTGATTCGGAAAAAATAGCCATTATTGAATCGCATTTCCGTGAAATCATGTTAACCTTAGGGTTAGATTTAACCGATGATTCTTTACGAGGTACTCCTAAAAGAGTGGCAAAAATGTACGTTGAGGAAATATTTAGCGGTCTGAATCCAGCTAATGAGCCTAAAGTTGCCTTGTTTGAAAATAAGTACGGCTATAATGAGATGTTGATTGAAAAGAATATTTCATTCTATTCTAATTGCGAGCATCATTTTGTACCTATCATGGGTAAGACGCACATTGCGTATATCTCTTCTGGACAAGTCATTGGCCTTTCGAAATTAAATCGAATTGTTCAGTATTATGCCAAAAGACCCCAAGTTCAAGAGCGTTTAACAATGCAAATTGCAAAGCATCTTCAAAGAGTCTTGAAAACAGATCATGTAGCTGTATTTATTGATGCAAAACACTTGTGCGTCTCTTCTAGAGGGGTAAAAGACGAGGCAACGTCTACAATTACGTCCTATTATGGAGGTAAATTCCAAGAAGAAAATACAAGAAGAGAATTCCTACAATCTATTCAAGCCTAAATCATGGGAAAATATGTTATTGTTGGGGCTAGCCAAGGAATTGGGGAGTCCATTGCTAGTACTTTGCTTTCTGCTGGCCATGAAGTGATTAACTTCTCTAGAAATCCTTCATCCATTACTGGAGTAATCAATTATACATGGGATGCCTTAGGTGCGGATGATTCCACTATTGCCGCCATAACAGGACCTGTAGACGGAATCGCTTATTGCCCAGGAAGCATTAACTTAAAGCCTTTCCATCGCTTGACCTCTGCGGATTTTGAGAAAGACTTTCAAATCAATGTATTAGGTGCGGTACGCGTTATTCAGGCGCTTTTACCAGCATTGAAACAATCCGTAACTTCCTCCATTGTACTTTTTAGTACGGTAGCTGTACAGACGGGAATGGGCTTTCATGCCTCCATTGCCAGCTCTAAAGGGGCGATTGAAGGACTGACACGCTCATTAGCTGCTGAATTAGCAGCAAACAAGATTCGCGTGAATGCGATTGCGCCTTCTTTAACTCAAACGCCTTTAGCGGGAACTCTATTAAATTCTCCTGAGAAAATCGAGGCCGGCGGAAAAAGACATCCATTAGGACGAGTAGGCCAGTCGGAAGATGTGGCTAATTTGGCTACTTTCTTGCTAAATCCTGCTAATTCATGGATTACAGGACAGATCATTGGGGTGGACGGAGGAATAGGATCCCTAAGAACGAGCTAAAGTCTCGTTAAAATGTTTTTGGTTTAAGGCCAAATTCACCTGGTTCCACTCTATTTTCTTCGAAAATGGAGCTTGTCTAATCGCACAATCTGCGATGGTACAATGACTACAACACTCATCTAGACAAGGATCCGCGTGGACAAATATCTCCACGTGGGTTGCTTGCAACTCGCCTAACATTTGCTCAAAAGCATGTATCTCCTCGTGAGTTCTGTTTAAATCCCAATAGCGTGGCAATGTCAAATGGCAATCAATGTGCAAATCTCCGCCATATTGCTGCACCCGTAAATTGTGTAAATCAATCCATTCCTCTTTCTTGTTCTCGACAACCCAATCCGTCACTTTTTGAAACAAAGCAGGATTAGTTTCATCCATTAAAGCTGCTACCGACTCACGTATCAAATGAACGCCCTGCCAGCACATAAATCCGGCGAATAAAAAAGAGGCAAGTGAATCGACCCAATACCAGTGAGTATAATACGTAATGGCTAAAGCTACCACTACTAATATGCCATTATAGGCATCTAAACGCAAATGTTTCCCATCTGCCATCAATGCAGGAGAATGAGAAGACCGCCCTTTTTGGACTAAAAAATAACCTAATAAACCATTAATTCCAGCCGAGACAAAAGAAACAACCATACCTACATCTAAGCTCTTCAATTCAGGTGATGCATACAAATGCTGTGTAGCATGAAGGAATATGTAAGCAGCGGCTAAAAGAATTAGTACACCCTCTAAACCAGAGGCGAAAAATTCTATCTTACCATGTCCATATGGATGATTCAAATCTTTAGGCAGGGAAGCTAAATAAATCGAATAATAGGCAAAACAAGCCGCTACAACATTGATAATTGACTCTAACGCATCCGTCAACAAAGTCGTAGAACCACTCGCATAGTATACCGCAAACTTCGCAGCCATGATGAGCACCGAGACGACAAAAGAAAGAAGAACAAGCCGCTGTTTCATTAAGACAAAGATAGTATTTTTACCGGATGGAAACGGAAAACAATCCCTGGAAAACACTTAAAAAAGAAACGGCTTACGAGAATGCATGGATTAGGGTGGAACACCATGAAGTCTTAAATCCAGCCGGAAATCCCGGAATTTACGGGAAAGTTCATTTTAAAAATACGGCTATTTCCATCGTGGCCATCGACTCAGAGGGTTACACCTATTTAGTAGGTCAATACCGCTATACGTTGAATGACTATTCTTGGGAAATTCCAGAGGGAGGATGTTCCATTGAAAAGGGTGAATCTACTTTAGAGGCGGCAAAACGTGAACTTTTAGAGGAAACTGGTCTGATGGCTTCAGAATGGATAGAACTAGGGGAGGTCTACCTCTCGAATTCGGTGAGTGATGAGAAAGCGGTGATGTATTTAGCCCAAAACCTAAGTCAACACCAATCTTGTCCAGAGGAGACAGAACAACTAAAAATACGCAGATTACCGCTAAAAGAGGCCATTGATATGGCACAAAATGGCCAGATTACTGATGCCTTAAGTGTGTTGACCTTATTAAAGATCCCAGCTTTGCATCTCTTTTAGTTCATCATAATCGGTTAAATCATATTTAACAGGAACGATGCTGACATAATTCTCTGCTAAGGCATCTAAATCGGTATTATTATTCAGATCCTCGTTGTATAAATCCCCATCCATCCAGTAATAAGGCTTTCCATAAGGATCTTTCCGCTCTTCAAAACGCTCTCTAAATATAGCATTAGCCTGTTTCACTACTTTAACGCCTTGCAAGGGCATGGAAGAATGCGCCGGGAAGTTTACATTTAAGGTAAGCCCTTTGGGTAAACCGTGAACGAGTACCTGTTGGCAAATTTTGATAATATAATCGTGGCAATGGGAGAAATCTGCATCTGCAGCAAAATCGCAAAGAGAAAATCCAATAGCTGGAATGCCTTCCATGGCTGCCTCGATGGCTGCTGACATCGTTCCTGAGTACAAAACGGCAATGGAAGCATTCGACCCATGGTTTATACCGGACACCACTAAATCAATTTTGCGGTCTTTTAGAATTTGGTGTTTACCTATTTTCACACAATCTGCTGGAGTTCCCGAGCATTTATACGATTGAATATGATCGCCAAAATCAGTCGTTTTCACCACGCGCAAAGGTTCTCCTAAGGTAATGGCATGTCCCATTCCGGATTGATGCGTATCTGGAGCCACCACTACGACTTCGCCCATTTCGGACATGATTTCCGTTAATACGCGGATACCTTTGGAATAGATCGAATCGTCGTTTGCGATGAGAATAAGTGGCTTCATATGTTGTTATTTTGACTGCAATTTACAAATTTTGGCTATGATTTTACGTAAAGCGACACTTGAAGACATTCCCCTCATTCAAGAAATTGCAGAAGAAGCCTGGAGACCCACTTATGGCCACATTTTAACAGAGGAGCAGACTTTGTACATGATTCCGATGATGTACAATACAGAATTAATTAGTTCGCAAATTCACTTGTTCTCCATTGTTGAAGCAGAAGGAAATGCAATCGGTTATTGCTCTTTTGAGAAGACTTCAGATACCGATGGAAAATTGCATAAACTCTATTTACGACCATCGGTCAAACAAAAAGGGGCCGGAAGTTTCATTATTGAACAGATTAGTAATCAAGCTCGCTCGATGGGACTTACATCCATCTATTTAAACGTCAACAAACACAATTCAGCCGTTGAATTTTACCTAAAGAAAGGATTTATCAAAGACCACGAAATGGTCTTAGACATAGGCAATGGCTATGTGATGGATGATTACGTTATGCGATTAAGGCTATAGCTTTTTCGATTAATGACCTAATTTGACCCTCGGGATCCTTAGAAAATTCATTCGTAATGCGATTCGCTAATATGGCATTCAAGGAGATCATTTCGTGCCCCATCGCACCTGCAAAGGCGTAATAGGCTGCCGTTTCCATTTCGATATTAGTAATCTCTTGGTCTCCTAATTTAGCCGCAGCCACTTTCTGTAAAAAATCTGGTTGTATGGAAGGCAATCGAACCGTTCGCCCTTGCGGCGCATAAAATCCTGGTGCAGTTAGCGTAACTCCATTGTACGCATTTAAATTCTTAAATTGCTCACACAGAGATGAGCTAGCCTTCGCCGCATATAGGGGCAGTGGATAACCGATGTTTTTTGTCCAAGCGACTAAAACATCATTAGCTATCGACATAGGAGAATCAAAACCGTAAAATTGGGCTAAATTATCGAATCCAATCGCAGCAGTGGAAATCAAAATCGAATCTACTGGAATATGGGGCTGAATACTACCTGAAGTTCCAATACGGATAAGTTGTAAGGATCTTTTTTCCGTTTTTTCCAGACGGGTTTGAAAATCTATATTTACTAGTGCGTCTAATTCATTCATCACAATCTCCACATTATCCGCACCTATTCCACTCGATAAAACACCGATCAGTTTACCTCTTAATTGGCCTAAATGAGTCACAAATTCCCTTTTATGGATTTTTTCAGTCACCTCATCGAAATAGTGAGAAACCATAGGAACACGCTCTGGATCGCCCACAAGAATAAGGGTATCTGGAATTTGATCTAGACTTAAGTTCAAATGGTAGGAACTTCCATCCGGATTTATAATTAAGTCAGTGGGAGAGAAATAGGTCATACGCAAATTTATTGATAATTTTCCAATGTAATTAGCCTGCTATGAAAAGTACCAAATCTGAAATTCATTTAAAACTACGATCACAATTAGAGAAATCGGTAGAGGAAGCTCGTAAAGAATATGCTTTGGCAAAAGAATCTCGGGATTCTGACACTAAAAGTAGCGCGGGTGATAAATTTGAAACCGGACGGGAAATGATGCAACGAGAGATGGATAAATTAAGTGCGCAAGTAGATAACACACTTAATTCGATTGCCAAATTAGACCAAATAGCTGACTTGCCTGCCTCATCAATCATTTCAGAGGGCAGTTTAGTGGAGACGGATCAAGAAACTTATTATGTTTCGATAGGCTACGGAAAATTGGATACTGTCTTTGCTATTTCCATTGAATCACCACTTGGATTAGAATTAAAGGGCAAAAGAGTAGGGGATCGTATCGAAATGCGAGGTCGCAATATCACCATAAAACACATTAACTAATATGGAAGAATACATTAATACCTTTCCGGAGGCCACTCAAAAAATCTTAATAGAGGTGCGTGACGCTATTCGTTCGGTCGTACCTGAGGGGACAGAGGAAGCCATGTCTTATGGAATGCCTACATTCAAATTAAATGGCAATTTGGTCCATTTCGCAGCTTGGAATAACCATTTGGGATTTTATCCAACACCCAGTGGAATCAAGCATTTTGTACAAGAATTAGCCCCTTATGAAGGCTCGAAAGGGGCGATTAAATTTCCCTATCATTCACCTATGCCTTTAGAACTCATAAAAGAGATTACTTTATTTAGAGTTCAGGAGAATTTAGCCAAAAAGAAACGATGAAAAAAATTCACTGATTCAAGAATACCCTATTTCAGAAACAAAAAAAGGCTCATAATTGAGCCTTTTTTTGTTTTTCTATTTTCTCTGTCCGTTTAAAGGACTTAAATCCAAGTTCTGGAGAATAACCCACTGAGTTTTTGGAATAATACCCTTTCTCGTTATAAGGACGCTTTCTAGGATGTTCTTTGCATTCCTGTGAACAAGCACCTTCCATCTCTTTTAAACAAGTAGGACAAATGGCTAAATGCTCATTGCATTCCGGATTAGCACAATTCACCATGTGATCAGATTTCGTATGACAAACATGGCATTCAGAAATAATCTCCGGGTTTACCGTATTAACTGGCGTTGCAACGCGGTTATCAAACACATAGCAAGAACCATCAAAATCCTCACCACCTTCTTCTATACCATATTTGATAATACCTCCATGCAATTGATACACGTCCGTAAATCCTTTTTCAATCAAATACGCAGATGCCTTTTCGCACTTAATACCACCTGTACAATAGGTAATCACTTTTTTGTTCTTCAAATGCTCAATCTCCTGTACATGCTCTGGCAAATCACGTAGATTCTCCATATCAAAAGTGTAGGCACCCTTAAAACGACCTAATTCATGCTCGTAATTCGAACGCATATCAACCAGAACGACATCAGGATCATTCTTCAATAATTGCTTGAACTCCTTTGGCTTCAAATGCTTGCCCGTCCTTACGCGAGGATCAACGGGTAAATCGGAATGTACGATTTCATTTTTTACTCGAACATGCAGTTTATTAAACGTATGCGCTTCATGGTAATCGACTTTAAAGTCAAAATCAGTTTCCGCAAAAATGGGATCAGCTTCCAGCCAACGCATATACACATCGCAGTCCGCTCTCAAACCAGAGACGGTTCCATTCAAACCTTCGGCTGCCACAATAACACGACCTAAAAGGTTATTTTCAATACAAAAAAGGTGATGTTTTACTCGGTACTCCTCCGGATTCGGAATAGGAGTATAGTTATAGTAAAGCAATACACTGTAAGGTTTCATCTTCAACATGATTTACAGATTAAACAAAAAATAAAGTGACGATGGGGAGATTCGAACTCCCAAACCTAACGGCACTACCACCTCAAGGTAGCGTGTATACCAATTTCACCACATCGCCAAAAACGGTTAGTAAAATTACCAATTATTTACTTACTTGCCAAGAATTACAGAACTCAAAAAAATCAGTACAATGGCTTTAGAAATAAGCGGAAAATTAATTAAAAAATTACCTGAAGTTACAGGAACAGGTAAAAATGGCACTAACTGGATCAAGCAAGAATTTGTGATCGAAACACAAGATCAATACCCTAAAAAGGTATGTATGTCCGTTTGGGGTGATAAAACACAAGATTTAGCACCCGTTCAAGAGGGCGAAACAGTTAAAGTGCAATTCAATGTAGAGTCAAGAGAATACAACGAGCGTTGGTATACAGAAATCCGTGCGTATCGATTAGATCGCACTGGTTCCATCCCAGCAGGAGTGGAGCCTACGCCAGCAGCGGGTGGATATCAATTTCCTCCATTAGCGGCTGAAAGTGGTGATGATTTGCCATTTTAGTCGCTAATCGAATAAAAGCAAAAAGAATAAAGCAAAAAGCAAAAATTTTGCATAAAATCGGGGCCTTTTAGCCCCGTTTTTATTTATTAGTGAAATATATAGCCGGAGGCTAATCCTACTTTATGCTTTATACTTTGTGCTTTATTATTTGCGCTCTAACTCCATCGCCTGATGCACAATATCCGCCTCTATAAACGTATCTCCATAAGGTGAAAATCCCAATGAAGCATACAAAGGCATCACAGACACCTGTGCATGTAAATAGTAATAATGGCAATCCGGATATGCTTTTGCAGATTCTGTAAAAATATGCTGAATAATCTGGGAAGCATAACCCTTACCGCGGGCAGATTTAAGCGTAGCAATTCGCTCTACCTTAATGCCTTTTTCTGTTTTGCGGTAGCGACCGGTTGCCACGGGTGTAGCGTCTTCAAATAGTAAATAATGTCTAGCCACCGCGTCTAATTCATCAAATTCCTCAGACGGCAAGCACATTTGTTCGTTGACAAACACCTCGGTACGGATCGCAAAAACTTGTGCAATTTCCTCCGGACTAATCGCTTGAATGATGCTACTTTTCTTGCTTTCCATAAGCCTCGATGATTTTACGCACTAATCGATGACGAACGACATCTGAACCATCTAATTCGACAAAAGCTATCCCATTAATTCCAGAAAGGATGCGTTCTGCTTCTCCCAAACCAGAAGTTTGGTTTTTAGGCAAATCCACTTGAGATTTATCACCGGTGATGATTGTCTTTGATTGTATACCCATACGCGTCAAAAACATCTTCATCTGCATCGATGTGGTATTTTGGGCCTCATCTAACAATATAAACGCCTTGTTTAAAGTCCTACCACGCATGTAGGCCAAAGGAGCAATTTCAATTGTCCTATTTTCTAAATAGAATTTCAATTTCTCCGCCGGAATCATATCATCCAAGGCATCATAGATAGGACGTAAATAGGGATCAATTTTTTCTTTCAAATCACCCGGCAAGAATCCTAGGTTTTCCCCTGCCTCAACCGCAGGACGCGTGATAATGATTTTCTTCACTTCTTTGTTCTTCAAAGCTTTTACAGCTAATGCCACCGCCGTATACGTTTTACCCGTACCGGCAGGACCTATAGCAAAAACGATGTCATTCGTCGTTGCAGCGTCAACAAGTTTGCGTTGATTAGGTGTTTTGGCCTTAATAACTATCCCTTTATTCCCAAAAAGAAGCACATCTTTATCTTCCACCCAAGGCTGCTCCGTCTCTTCACCAGTCGGATTCAACACCGCATCGATATAGCTTTGCATATGTTTTTCAGAAAGGGTATGATGTTTGTCCAAATGAGCTACACATGAGTTCACTATAGCTTCCACTAAAGCGATTTGGTCATTCGATCCGCGAACCGTCAATTGTTCACCTCGGGCAATGATTTTGGACTGTGGAAAAGCGTTAATCAACAAATTGATATTTGCGTTAGCAACGCCTAAAAAGTCAATTAGAGAGACCTCTGAGAGGGAAATTATTTTTTCTAACAAGTAAAAATGGGTTTAAATCGTATGGGAGTAAAAATAAGAAATTCTTGAAATTTAATATCTTCCTTTATAAGATAATTTTGAAAATTTAACGTAAAATTGTGGTATGGAATCTAACACCCCTTCATCCATTTATAAAAAAGGAAATCAGTCTGCTGGCGTTCGTTCGCAAGCAGGGCCCACGCGTTTAAGCGATTTAGGGCTAGGAAAATTACCACCTCAGGCGGTAGACCTAGAAGAAGCTTTATTAGGGGCATTAATGTTAGAAAAAGAACCCTTAGCAAACGTCATCGAATTACTTAGACCTGCCTCTTTTTACAAGGAAGGGCATCAGTTGATATTTGAGGCGATTCAAGGATTATTCCAAGCTTCACAACCAGTTGATTTACTGACTGTTAACAATTTCTTAAAGCAAAACGGCAACTTAGAAAAAGCAGGTGGCACCAGCTATTTAGCCCAATTAACTTCGCGTGTTAGTTCCACTTCGAACGTTGAATTCCACGCCAGAATCATCATTGAGCAATATTTAAAGCGTCAGCTCATTCAAATATCTTCTGAAATCCAACGTCTATCGTATGAAGATACGTCGGATGTGTTTCATTTATTAGACAAAATGGAACAGGAACTTTTCACCATCGCAGAATCCAATATCCGGAAGAATTACGAAAGTATGTCAGATATTTTGAAGAAAGCGGTGGATGAATTAGAGAAGAAACAACTTCAAAAAAGTGGTTTAACAGGTATACCGTCCGGATTTACGGACTTAGACCGTTTGACTTCTGGCTGGCAAAGACAAGAATTAATCATTATCGCGGCTCGTCCAGGTATGGGTAAGACAGCCTTTGTCGTTTCTGCTTGCCGTAATGCAGCAGTTGATTTTGGGCACTCTGTGGCTCTTTTCTCGCTTGAGATGAGCGCAGTGCAATTGGTGAATCGTATCATTTCTGCAGAAGCAGAGATAGAGGCAGAAAAAATTCGTAAAGGAAAATTAGAGCCACACGAATGGCAGCAATTACACACGAAAATCAATAAATTATTCGAAGCGAATATGTTTATTGACGATACGCCGGCTCTATCCATTTTAGAATTAAGAGCGAAATGTCGGCGTTTAAAGGCTCAAAAAGGAATTGACCTCATCGTTATTGACTACTTACAGCTAATGACTGGTGATAGTTCAGGAAAAGGAGCTAGTGGTAACCGTGAACAGGAAATTGCCCAAATTTCACGTGCCCTTAAGCAATTAGCTAAAGAATTAGATGTACCAGTTATCGCACTTTCTCAATTAAACCGTTCTACTGAGACGCGTGGAGGGAATAAAAAACCTCAACTTTCTGACCTTCGTGAATCTGGAGCTATCGAGCAAGATGCCGATCAGGTAATGTTCATCTACCGTCCAGAATATTATGGCATCACAGCGGATGATCAAGGTAACTCCATTACAGGAATGGGAGAAATTATTATGGCCAAAAACCGTTCTGGTTCTCTTGATAGCGTTTGGTTAAAATTCATCGGTAAATTCACTAAATACTGTGATTTAGACTTCCAACCATTCTCAAACAATGAAGGTGGCAGTTTCGATTTAAGTGCCTTAGGTGATCAAACTTCTGCATTTGAATCTAGTAATGATTCCGTTTTCAAAGGAAGTAAGATGAATTTGCCTCCAGAGGATTATGATCCGTTGAATACGCCTTTTTAAAAATTGCTGACGCATTTTTAAAAACGTAAAGCACAAATTACAAAGCAAAAAGAATAAAGATGGTATCCCCTTAGGGGATAAATACATGAAATGCAAAAAGGGCGATAATTCGCCCTTTTTGCTTCTACATCTATGCTCTCTATGCTCTATTCTTTATGCTCTCAAAATAAGCCTCACAATATTCTCCACATGGTGCGTCTGCGGGAACATATCCACCGGATGCACGACATCCACTTCATACGCAACATCGAGTAATGCTAAATCGCGAGCTTGGGTCGCTGGATTGCAAGAAACATAGACTATTTTCTTAGGCTTAACAGCTAAGATTTGATTTACTACATCTAAATCCATACCGGCACGTGGGGGATCCGTAATAATGACATCCGGAGCACCATGAATAGCAATAAATTCCTCCGTCAAAACTTTTTTCATGTCGCCGGCAAAGAAGGTTGCATTCTTAATTCCATTTAACTCGGCATTAATGCGGGCATCTTCTACTGCCATTTCGACGTATTCGAGACCGACCACTTTGGAGGCATGTTTAGCGAGAAATAACCCAATCGTTCCCGTACCTGTGTACAAGTCATAAACCACTTCATTACCTTGTAAATCTGCGTATTCACGCACCAATTGATATAATTTCAATGCTTGTTTAGCGTTCGTTTGAAAGAATGATTTAGGTCCAATTTGAAACTTCAAATCTTCCATCATTTCGACCATAAAAGGTTTTCCATGGTAACAAACGACTTCTAAATCGTGAAAAGTGTCATTGCCTTTTTGATTTACCACATAATTTAAGGAGGTAATCATAGAGAATGAGGTCTTCAAATATTCCATTACCTGTTGAATTTCCTCTTCCGTGGCATAGGCAAACTGTACGGTTACCATCCATTCACCTGTTACCGTATTTCGGATGATTAGATTACGTAAGGCACCTTCTTTTTGATTTTTCAATTCATAAAAGGAGATAGCGTTTGCGTCTGCAAAATCACGCACTCCATTCCGAATCGCATTTGAAGGGTCAGGTTGTAAATAACAATGATCAACTGGTAAAATCTTATCAAAACGGCCCGGAACATGGAATCCGAGTGCGTTCATCGATCCTAAATCCGCTTTACCAATTTCATCCTCTGTCAACCAACGCGCACAAGAGAAAGTAAATTCTAATTTATTTCGATAGTAGTAAGTGTCTTCTGAACCTAAAATAGGCTGAAATTCAGGCAATTTCACTTTCGCAATTCGGGTCAAATTGTCTTTGACTTGTTGCGCTTTAAAAGCCGTTTGAGCTTCGTAAGAAACATGTTGCCACTTACACCCACCACAAATGCCAAAGTGACTACAGGCTACATCTGTGCGGTGTTTCGAAAGCGGCTGAATGTTAATGGCTTGAGCTTGTTTGAAGCTTTTTTTGGACTTCAAAATACGTAAATCAGCGATATCGCCAGGAGCAACAGCGCCTTGTACAAAAATCACTTCATCGTTTACTTTGGCGATGCATTTTGCCTCAGCGGCAAAATCCAAAATCGCTATTTGCTCCAACACCACAGGGGCTTTCTTTTCTTTTTTCTTACTCATGCTGCTAAAAATGTGCACAAAAATACGGCTTTATATGGGCAAGCCAACCAATTCAAGATAAAACCTTAACTTCGCAAGGAAATTAATTCACATGAAGAATCAAGTAGTTATCATCACGGGAGCCAGTTCTGGCATCGGAAAAGCATTAGCCTTTGAATACGGCAGAAAGGGAGCTCAAATTGTCATTACTGGTAGAAATGAGCAAAATCTGACTGTAGCAGAAGTAGAATTACAAGCAGCAGGTATAGCAGCCAAAGGTATCGTCTGCGATTCTGCCTCTGAGGAGCAAACCCGCTCAATGGTAGAACAAGTCATGCAATTGTATGGCAGAATTGACCTTCTAATCAACAATGCAGGCATTTCCATGCGATCCATGTTTGAAAGCGTTGATGTAAATGTGTTGAAGCAAGTAATGGACATTAATTTCTGGGGAACGGTGTATGCCACGCACGCTGCATTGCCGCATATAAAAGCGGTAAAAGGAGGTATCATTGGTATTTCTTCCATAGCAGGCTACCGCGGACTTCCAGTGAGGACAGGTTATTCTGCTTCCAAATTTGCGATGAATGGTTTCCTAGAGGCCTTGAGAACGGAGCTATTGGAAACAGGAGTACATGTATTAATCGCTTGTCCTGGATTCACCGCCTCAAATATTAGAGCCGCTTCCTTAAACAGTGAAGGAAAAATTACGGGAGACTCGATGCGCGATGAAGGAAAAATGATGTCCGCGGAAGAAGTGGCTAAACGAATCGCTGAAGCTTACGATGCGAAAAAGAAGACACTGGTACTCACTTTCCAAGGGAAATTAACCGTTTTCCTCAATAAATGGATGAACGGTTTCTTGGACAAAATGGTCTACAATACCCTTAAAAAGGAGAAAGATAGTCCCTTAACATAAAGCTCCCTTCCGCTAAAAGCAAAAGGGAGCTGAAACCCAATTAAATACCACTCTAAACCTCTATACCGTTGCGTATTTCTGCTGAACTTTCTGTAAAAGTTCAGTTAATTCCGCCTTCTTTAATTCAAAATAGGGAAGAGCTAAATCGAATTCATCGATTAATTGCTGAAAATACTTCCGCTCAAAAACCAAAAATTGGGAATAGCTTGATGTCATCGCAGAATAAACATGCTTTTTCTCATCAATAGCTTCTTCAATCCCAATAAATACGCCCTTTCGGTCAATCGACACAAAACCGGTTGAACTTTCCATTACTAAACTTCCCTCTTGCAGGTAAAATACAAACTCTGCTTTTTGGCCTTGACGAAATAAATATTCGTCAGGTAAATAGCGAAGCTCGATTCCACTGGCTAATACTTTCCGTTCCGTATCTGAAAAATTGTTCATGGGCTTAAATAACAATGCGAAAGTACAGGGATAAACTAGTACAATAACTGACGTTCATCAGTTTTCAACTTGTTATTCATCACATTAATCGACGAGTAATCTCCTGAAATTTGAATATTCTATTTTAGTTATGTACTCAGAGGTTCTTGAAGAAGTATTATGTTATCATTGTGGAGATGAATGTCCTGAAACACCCATCATCCATCAAGAAAAGACATTTTGCTGCCATGGATGCGAACAAGTATATCAATTACTAAATGAAAATGATCTAGAGGAGTACTATAACTGCGATCTCAATCCTGGCATTTCTCCAACAGACAAGAATTTTGATTTTCTAAACAACAAAGCTTTCAGGGATCGATTAATCACCTTTTCGAATGCAGATTTTTCCAAAGTCAGTTTTCACCTACCCGCGATTCATTGCCGCTCTTGCTTATATCTTCTAGAGAATCTACCAAAATTGAATCCGCAGATTATTAAGACTAGTTTGAATTTTGGGAAAAAGGATTTAACGGTATGGTTTAAGGAGGACCAACTAAGTTTAGGTTCCCTAGCTACCTTAATTGCTAGCTTAGGCTATGAGCCACACATTTCCAATGCGGAAGAAAAACCACAAAATAACGATCAAAAAAAGCTATTTCTGAAGTTAGGAATTGCCGGTTTTTGTGCTGGAAATGCCATGCTTTTCAGTTTTCCAGAATATTTAGGGATTGAAGATGGCTCATTACAGCAATTGTTTGGCTATTTGAATCTAGCCTTAGGAACTGTAGCCGTATTCTATTCGGGTTCAGACTATTTCAGCAATGTCTTTGCGCACTTAAAATTGCGTAAAATGACCATCGAATTACCCATTCTATTGGGTATACTCGTAGGGTATGGTCGTAGTGTATTTGAAATAGTATCGAATACCGGTGCGGGCTACATCGATTCTGTTTCAGGCCTGATATTTTTTTTATTAATAGGGAAGTGGTTCCAGCAAAAATCGTTTGATTATCTATCCTTTGAACGCAATTACAAAGCGTATTTCCCATTAGTGGTGACAAAAATCGCGAATGGAAACGAGGTAACAGCTCCTTTGGAAGAGGTAAAAGTGGGTGATCGATTGTTAATCCGAAACCAGGAAATCATTCCTACGGATGCTTATTTATTAAAAGGCGAGAGTCAAATGGACTACAGCTTTGTCACCGGAGAAAGTGAGTTAATTCCGATTCAAGCAGGTCAATCCATATATGCAGGTGGCAAGCACCAAGGCGAGTCAATCGAAATTCAAATAAGCAAAGAATTAAACCAAAGTCATTTAACGCAACTTTGGGAACAACAGGCTTTTAAAGATCCGAATTACAAAACGGAAAACTGGGAAAACTTTGCGAATAAAGTGGGAATGTATTTCACGGCGGTTCTACTAAGTCTGGCTACAGTGGCGGGTATTTATTGGTATCAGGTAGATCAAAGCAGATGGTCTAATGCGGTGGTAAGCATCCTGGTGATTGCCTGTCCGTGCGCATTAGCCATTTCCTATCCATTTGCCTTAGGCCACGGAATTCGTTGGCTGGCAAAATTCAACTTCTTTGTCAAGGATATTCAAACATTCGAGCGTATGTCTCAAGTGGACACGTTGGTTTTTGATAAAACGGGAACTCTCACTTTACAAAGTCAACAAGAACCTTCGCTACATTTCAAACGAAAACTTAGTGATAAGGAATGGAATGCAATCTATTCTTTAGTATATCAATCGACTCATCCACTCTCGAAACAAGCAAAAAAATGGCTTCAAAATAGAGAGATACTACGTTTAACTGGTTTTAAAGAACTTAATGGAAAAGGAATAGAAGCCACATTTGAGGACTTGTTTGTCCAAATTGGAAGCGCTAAATATACCTTGAATAAGCTCCATTTTCCAGAGGGTTTTATCAGTTCTGAAACTCGTTTGTTTGTTTCCATTAATCAAGAAGCGATCGGCTTTATCGAATTTCCATGGGAAAACAGACCAGGGGTGGAAGGGATGTTACATAGGCTAAGACATCACTATGAAGTCCATTTGATTTCGGGGGATAAAAAAGAACACGCAGCCCATTTACTAGATTGGTTTGAAAATCAAGATCATGTAAAATTCGAATGTAGCCCATTAGAGAAGATGGAATATATCCAAGCGCTTCAAAAACAAGGTAAAATCGTTGCGATGATAGGGGATGGGTTGAATGATGCAGGAGCTTTAAAACAAGCAGCCGTAGGCATAGCTGTGTCAGATGATCATTTGCATTTTACTCCATCGTCAGATGCGATTTTAAAAGGGTCTGAATTACCTCGTTTAGGAGAGTATTTTCGCTACACCAAATTTGGTTTACAACTCATCAAAGCAAGCTTTTTACTTTCTTTAGTTTACAACGGCTTTGGTTTAAGTTATGCCATACAAGGGAATTTGTACCCATTAATTGCTGCTATACTTATGCCGATCAATTCCATCAGCATGCTAGTTATAGCGACCTGGGGAATGAATTGGAAAGGACAATTACTGATGCGTTCTAAAATCAGATTTAATGCTGACTAAAGTCAGGTTTTACGCACAGCATTGTCCCGAAATTGCAACATATAAAATGAGTAGAAAATGGAAATAATGTATCTAATGATCGGATTAAGCTTAATTATGGCCATCGGATTTGTTATTGCCTTTGTTTGGTCTATTAAGACTGGACAGCAAGAGGATTTAATTACTCCAGCCATGCGCATTTTACAGGAAGACCCAAAAACAAACAAACTATGAGTACAAAAACTACCTCATTAGAGCAATTTTATTACGACAATAAGATCGTTCGAAATTTCGCCATTGCCACGATCATCTGGGGTATTGTGGGGATGCTAGTAGGTGTGATAATCGCCACACAACTTTTTGCCCCCTCCTTAAATATTACCCAATACGGCACTTTTGGTCGTATTAGACCATTGCATACCAATGCGGTGATTTTTGCCTTTGTGGGTAATGCCATTTTTGCAGGGGTATACTATTCGCTTCAAAGACTATTAAAAGCGCGTATGTTTAGTGATTTCTTGTCCAAATTCCATTTCTGGGGCTGGCAATTAATCATCGTTGCAGCAGCAATCACTTTACCCTTGGGAATTACTACCTCTCATGAATATGGTGAATTAGAATGGCCTATCGATATCTCGATTGCCTTAGTTTGGGTGGCATTTGGTATCAATATGTTTGGAACGATTTTTAAAAGAAGAGAACGCCACTTGTATGTAGCCATTTGGTTCTATATCGCTACGTTCATCACTGTGGCAGTCTTGCACTTAACAAACTCCGTTCAATTACCTATATCTTTCTTAAAGTCCTATTACGTGTACGCGGGGGTACAAGATGCCTTGATTCAGTGGTGGTATGGGCATAATGCGGTGGCCTTTTTCTTAACGACTCCGTTTTTAGGGATGATGTATTATTTCTTGCCCAAAATGGCAAATCGTCCTGTTTACTCGTACCGTCTTTCTATTTTACACTTTTGGGCCTTGATCTTTATTTATATCTGGGCAGGCCCTCACCATTTATTGTACTCCTCCTTACCTGATTGGGCGCAGTCATTAGGTGTTGTTTTCTCAATCATGTTGATTGCTCCATCATGGGGTGGGATGATTAATGGATTATTGACTTTACGCGGTGCTTGGGACCAAGTTCGGGAGAATACGTTATTGAAATTTATGGTGGTAGGTATCACTTGCTACGGTATGGCCACCTTTGAAGGACCTATGCTTTCTTTGAAAAACATTAATGCCATAGCGCACTTTACTGATTGGATTGTAGCACACGTACACGTAGGAGCATTAGGCTGGAATGGTTTCTTGACATTTGCTATGTTGTATTGGTTAGTACCTCGCATTTTCCAAACGAATTTGTTCTCGGATAAATTAGTGAAAACCCACTTCTGGATTGGTACAATTGGTATCGCATTCTATGCTATTCCGATGTATATCTCTGGATTTACGCAAGGAATGATGTGGAAGCAATTCACTGCGGAAGGAACCTTACAATATGGTAACTTCCTAGATACGACATTGCAATTACTACCCATGCACATGATGCGTGCATTAGGAGGTACCCTTTACCTTGTGGGCGCTATTTTAATGGCCTATAACTTGTTCAAAACGATGGCTCAAGGATCCTTGTTAGCGAATGAAAAGGCGGAAGCAGCTCCATTAGCCGCCATCGAAGAGAAACACGAGAGTGATGGACATTGGCACCGTTGGATTGAAAAACGACCAATCCAGCTATTGGTAGCTTCTTTAGTAATGATTTTGGTAGGATCTTTAGTGGAATTAATTCCTACATTTATGGTTAAATCAAATGTTCCTACGATTGAATCGGTTAAACCCTATACTTCCTTAGAATTAGAGGGCCGAGATATCTATATACGCGAGGGTTGTGTTAGCTGTCACTCGCAATTAGTACGTCCATTTAGAAGCGAAACAGAACGCTATGGTGAATTCTCTAAATCAGGGGAATTTGTGTATGATCATCCATTCCTTTGGGGATCTAAACGTACGGGACCCGATTTGCACAGAGAGGGCGGTAAATACCCAGATTCTTGGCACTACCACCACATGAGAGAACCTAGCAGTATGTCTCCTGGTTCCATTATGCCTAACTATGCCTGGCTGTTAGAGCAGACATTGAATACGTCTCAAACGCAAGAAAAAGTTGCCGCTATGAAAAAATTAGGGGTGCCTTATTCCACAGATGAAGTAAACAACGCTGTTAAAGACTTGCATACCCAAGCAAAAGCAATCCAAGCGAATTTAGCAGCAGAGAAAATTAAGGTGAGCCAAGACAAAGAGATCATTGCATTGATCGCTTATATACAACGTTTGGGTACAGATATTTCTAAAAAATAAGCGCATGTTTAAGCAATTTATATCGAACATTCCAGGAGCAGATAATTATATGATTTTCTCGCTACTGACCTTTTTGACCTTCTTTATACTAGTGGGAGTCTACTTGATTTGGATGGACAAAAAGCACCTTGTTGAAATGGAGCAAATGCCATTCAATGAGGGAAATACCTTATCTGAGAACTCAAAATAATACTATTATGTCAGTTAACGTTATTGAAATTTGGTTAGTTAGTATGATCCTGATGACAGGGATAGTCATATTAGTAGTAACGCTTCAGATGCAAGCAGCATTGAAGAAACTGGCCGAAAAATCTGCCCCAGCTGGAGCAGAAAAACAGTCTTGGTGGGATGGTTTCACAGGTTTAAAACCTTTGGAAAAAGAAAAAGACCTCTTAATGGATCATACCTACGATAATATCGCGGAATTAGATAATCCAACTCCTCCATGGTTTATGTATTTGTTTTATTTAACGATACTTTTCGCCCTTGTTTATGGTCTGTATTACCATGTGTACCAAGATGGTAATATTCAAGAAACGGAATATAAAAACGAGGTTACGATTGCGGAAAAAGCGAGAGAAGAGTATATGAAGAAATTTGCTAACTCTGTGAACGAGGACAACGTAACGGTAGTCAAAGAGGCTAAAGATTTAACCGAGGGATCACAAATTTATTCGACAAATTGTGTAGCTTGTCATGGGGATAAGGGGCAGGGAGGCGTGGGGCCTAACTTAACTGACAAGTTTTGGCTTCATGGTGGAGATGTAAAAGCATTATTTAAGACAATTACCCATGGTGTACCTGAAAAAGGGATGATTGCTTGGAATAAGACCTTAAATCCGCTGCAAATTCAGAAAGTTGCTTCTTATATTTTAACGCTTCAAGGGACCAATCCTCCAGGAGCAAAAGAACCACAAGGAACTGAAACTAAAACACCTTAATTATGAAAAAGAACGTAGGTAAAATGGATCGCATCTTTCGATTAGCGATCGCCGTCAGTTTAGCTATTTTAGCGTATGCTAAAATCATTCCAGCTAATCTAGCCTTGACAGTTTACATCGTAGCTGCTGTTATCGCATTAACTGGAATTGTTCGAGTGTGTTTATTATATAAACCTTTTGGAATTACCACCTGCCGAGAAAAGTCTCCGTTTTAATCTTTAAGGGGTCCGGCAACGGACCCTCCTTTTTTTATGTCAGAATTCAATATTGAGAACGATGATTATAGAAACCATCTGTATAACCAATCAAAAGATGGGAAAAGACTTTGGATATACCCAGGTCGTATTATCGGTCAGTTCTATCGCCTAAGAACGTATTTCTCTTACCTTTTATTAACGCTATTATTTGGATTACCTTGGGTAGAATACAAAGGAAATCCGATATTTATGTTCAATGTATTGGAGCGGAAATTTATCTTTTGGGGTGTTCCATTTTTCCCACAGGACTTCCATTTAGTGGCCTTAGGTCTTGTCGCTTTCCTCTTATTCGTTAGTTTATTTACGGTATTATTCGGACGCATTTGGTGCGGCTGGGCCTGCCCGCAAACTATCTTCATGGAGATGTTATTTAGGAAGATTGAATATTGGATAGAAGGCGACGATAAAGCGCAAAGAAAACTAGCAGCATCACCTTGGAATACGGAGAAGATACTAAAGAGAGGAACAAAGCATACTTTATTTATTCTGTTGTCCTTCGTCATTTCAAACACCTTTTTGATGTATATCATCAGCAAAAAGGAATGGCTAAAATTAGTTACTGAGCCCCCAGTAGATCACATAATGGGTTTAGTGGCCATGCTACTTTTTACAGCGGTATTCTATTTTGTTTTTGCCCGATTTAGGGAGATGGTTTGCATGGTAATTTGCCCTTATGGACGATTGCAGGGAGTATTATTAGATAATAATTCGATTTTAGTTCAATATGATCACCAAAGGGGTGAACCACGCGGAAAAGGAGAAAATAAGGGGGCATGCATCGATTGCCATTGGTGTGTACGTGTTTGTCCTACCGGAATTGATATTCGAAATGGTAGTAACCAATTAGAATGCATTGGATGCACGGCATGTATAGATGCGTGTGATATGGTGATGGAAAAGACCCATCAACCTGCTGGTTTAATTCGCTATGATTCTTTGAATGGGGTAAATTCCGGACAAAAACTTCAGTTTACCCTACGGATTGGAGCTTATAGCACTGTTTTGGCCTTAATCATCACAGGATTAGCCTATATGTTAGTCACACGCACTAATTTCGAGACTACCCTTCTTCGTACACCAGGAATGATTTTCCAGCTTGATGAAAAAACTAAGGAGGTAAGTAATTTATACCAAATTGAGGTTTTAAATAAATCCATGGAAAAACAGAGTTTCCAGATTGAGGCTCCCACACCTTTTAAAATTGTGTGGGTAGGAAAACCACTTCAAGTAGTGAGCCCGGGCAAAATGGCAAAAGGGGAGTTTTTCCTCCGGATCAAACAAGGTAAATGGAAGAATGGGGAAAAAGTTCCGGTTCAAATAACCGAAACAAGTGGAAAAGAGGAGACGATTAAAACCAGTTTTATACAACCAGATGAATAAATTTAGCTTTAATTGGGGACATGGCATTATTGTCACCTTTGTACTTTTTGGAGTATTCATGGCGTATTTCTATGTAAACATGTCCAATGAATCCATTGAATTAGTCGGCAAAAACTACTATGCAGATGGACAAGCTTTTCAACAGAAAATCAATGAGCGAAAACAAACAGCAGCCTTAAGCGCTAAGGCAAGTTTAGATTTTTCTTCCGATTTTAAACAGGCTAAAATTCAATTCCCTGCATCAGTAGGCAAAGGGAATTTAGTCTTTTATCGACCATCGAATGCTAAACAAGATAAATCATTGCTTGTTTCGGCGGATTCAAGGGGGCTTGCACTGATTAACACTCCGTTTTTAGTGAAAGGCCCTTGGAATGTCAGTATAACGTGGGAAAAAGACGGCAAAAGCTATATCGAAGAACAAAGAATCCTCATTCCTTGATGCATACCTGGTATTACACCTTTCTGATTGGTTTAGCTGGAAGCTGGCATTGCTTTGCCATGTGTGGTCCCGTTGTGGCACAAATCAAAGCAAGAGGCCATTCATCGGCTAGAATGCTTTTATATCCGTTGGGTAGAATCGTGATGTATGGGATTTTGGGATATTTGGTGGCAGGGATTGGTTCTATTTGGTTATTTCCCTCGATTTGGACCTACTACTATCTGTTAGCTGGAATGTTAATTGTGCTTATTCTGAGCCAAAACATAGGGGAGGGGCCACTTGCCTTTTTACATCAATCCATCGGAAAGAGATTACAAAAAATAGGGGCAAAAATGGGACCTTTAGGCTATTTTGTTCTAGGAATGGCCAATGGATTATTGCCTTGTGGATTAGTAGTGGCAGGTTTAAGCGTGGCCTTAATTCAACCCAAACCTATTTTGGGAGCTTTTAGTATGGTCGTTTTAGGAATGGCGACCTTACCAGCTCTTCAGGTATATATTTGGGGATCTTCCAAATTAAAGAAACAACCCATCTTTCAATACCTTGGTTGGTTAGTAGCGGGAATTTTACTCTTTAGGGGAGCTTGGGGCATAGGAATGGCCTATTCTGACTACTTAGCCCATTCTAGCCTTAGTCCAATCATCTGCCATCCCTTTAGCTAATATTTGAGTTTAGCTAGTCCTTCGATGTTTTTCAAGGTCATTTCACCTCCTTTTACATCCAAATATCCCTCTTTTTTGAAATCGCTTAAGGTACGAATGACTGATTCGGTGGCTGTTCCCACCCGAGAAGCAAGATCTTCGCGTGAAAGTTTGATTACCAAAGGTTCGGACAAAGAAGTGCCGTACGTTTTCGCTAATTCGACTAATACCATGGCCACTCGCATTCGAAGACTTTGATAAGCCATTTCGACCATCAACTTCTCGTTTTTCAACAAATAGCTAGTTAAGGCTTTTCTAAAAAAGACTTCCAAATGAATATTCTCTTTTATTCGTTGCTGGAATTCTATAGCTGATACACTAACTACTTGAGATTCTTCCAAGGCTTCCGCACTTTCACGGTAAGCTTGGTTTTCTAAGATATCGACAAATCCAAAAAATTCTCCTTCTTGGATAAAGGATGTGATGAAATATTTACCCTCCTTGTTCGTATGGTAGGCTTTTACTTTTCCTTTGGCTAAATAATACAAGCGAATCGGATGATCACCTTCTGAATAAATCACCTGCTTTTTTGCATGCGTTTGTATTTTCTTTTCACCTCCCCATGTGGGTAAATCTAAAAATGCTAAAGCCTCCTGCACGGCTGCAACATCCGAAACCGATTCAACAACGCTAGAAATCGTATTTGTTTTCTTTAAACGAGCCTCAATAGCTTTTAACAATTCGACTTCTTGAAAGGGCTTCGTCAAATAATCATCCGCACCCATTTCCATACCCTTCCGCATGTCTGCGCGATCCGTTTTAGCGGTCAAGAAGATGAATGGAATCGAAGCGAGTTCAGGTTGACTAGAGAAGACTTGCAACACGCCATATCCATCCAAATTAGGCATCATAATATCACAGATCACTAAATCTGGATTCCAAGTACGAGCTAACCTTACACCTTCTAAACCATCAGATGCCGTTTCTACCGTAAATCCTGATAGGGCTAATAGTTCAGCGGTATTCTCCCGAATATCCACGCTATCCTCAATAATTAATATGCGCTTACTCATCCTTTTTATTTAACGGGAATTGTAACAAAAGTTCTGTCCCTTTGTTCAATTCGCTTTTAATTTCCACTTTTCCACCTAACAACCGCATGTAGCGATCCACCAAGTGTAATCCTAAACCAGTTCCTTGAATAACCGTGGCATTCCCACCACGGAAGAAACGTTCGAATAAGTGTTTTTGGTCCTCAACACTAATGCCTATCCCTTGATCAATAATGGTAATCAAAACCATATTCCCCTGTTTCTCCACTTTCAAGATAATTTCCTTCTGTGAGAATTTTAAGGCATTCGAAAGGCCATTAAATATCACTTTACGTAAAATAGATGCATCTTGGATACAACCGAAGTCTTCATCTAAGTTCAAGTGTATTGCCTGCTGATAGGTACTAAAATCTGATAGGATATCGTGTAAAAAGTCACGAATTGAGAACTCGATTGGGTGAATTTCTAATTTACCATCTTCTAATTTCCCGACGGATAAAAACTCTTCTAAAATCTCAGTTAAATGATTCACAGACGATTTTATACGATTAATATGTTGCTCTCTTTTAGGCTGATCCTCCAGTTTAGTATATTTTTCAATCAAAGTGGCAGAACCTAATATCGAAGTTAGAGGCGTTCTGAACTCATGAGAGGCCATGGAAACGAAACGTGTCTTCAAATCCCCCAGCACTTTCTCTTTTTCCAAGGATATCTGAAGTTCTTTCGCATTCACCTCTAGTTTATCTAGCGTATTTTGAAGCGCCTGAGTTCTAGCGGCCACTTCTTGCTCTAAGGTTTCATTCAGCTGATTTATTTGCTGATTCTTTAGAATCAACTCCATTTCCACTTTTCGCTTTAATGTCACATCACTCACGAAAGCGATATAATGCATCGAATCACTTGCTTTAAAGTGACTTAAAGAGATCTCAATAGGGAATAAGGAGCCGTCTTTTCGTTTTGCCTTTAAATCTAACCCTACACCCATGGGTCTAGAAATCGGTTTTTCATTTCCCAAATTTTCTAGATGAGCGTGATGTCTATCTTTAAGATGATTCGGAATTAATAGGGAAATATTTTCACCAAGCAATTCGTCTGTTTCGTATCCAAATAGCTGATCCGCAAATCGGTTAGAAAGTAATATTTCAAACGTAGAATTAGTAACCACAATACCAATAGCCGCTTCTTGGAAGATGGCTTCAAACTCGAATCCGGCTTGTATTTGATTAGGCATGTGAGTAAAATTTGATATAAATATAACCTTTTTTAAGGATGATAAGAAGACACTGCGTGCTTCAACACATCACTTTTATAAAAATAGATTTCCTTCAATTTTCCTTCGGCATACATTTGACCTTGATCGAAGAAATGGGGAGATGCGGGGTTACCACTCTCACCACCCGCTAACAGCGAATAAGCCTTAATTTTAGGACCAAATTCTATAGCCGCCACAAAGCTATTCCCATTCACCCCATACCATTTTTTAGATCCTTGAATTGATCGACTGGTGTAAGAAGGTAGTTGTCCCCAAACGGAGGAAGTAAATGGGACGGAAATACTTGCTTTAGAATCATCCATTTGCATGGCGTCACCGTTTGAAATTCGTTGGAAGCGATTTAATTCGCCCCAGGCAACCCGCCAAGTACCAAAATCTCTATTCAATTCAGTTAAAACCTCTCTTAATGCTTGAAGCATTTCTATTGAAGATCCCGTCTTGGCATAGTTTTCCATATTTTGAACCACTTCCGTTTCTCCTCCAAATTGCTTGGTTTTAGGTATTTTAGGCATTATTTTCAGGCCCCAACGTACTGCTATCGTTTGGGCTATTGAATTTACAGAAGCAGTATAATCCCAACTTTTCAATACTTTCACCACCTCCGCTAAATCCGATTCATTGCTTGCCGCCTGAATAAGTGCTGGCAGTAAAGTTTCGAAAGCCATCAAACGGCGATCGTATCCTAATTCAATCAAACTTTGTAAATCGAGTTTTCCGGTTTGAGAAAACAAACGAACCGCATTTCGATCCCGGAAATTTTCACCGTCCGGCGCCATATAAACAGGATAACTTGTTCGTAGCGGACTTGATGATCCTGAAACAGTAAAAGGAGTAGAGTTGCAATTTTGGATCCATCCGGAAGCAGGATTATACACGTGAACTAACTCTTCCACAGGATGAAGCCCTTTCCAATCGATTTTACGGGTTGTGCCATCTTGGGGAATACCCCAATCCTTCGATGCATCCCTGCGAGGTACATAATTTCCATGCCAATACGCTATATTCCCTTTGTTATCCGCGTAAACAGTATTATTGGACGTATTAGCACGCATGTCCATGACACGTTTGTAATCAGCTAATCCTTTTGTCTTTGTTCGGAGCCAGCTTTGAATCAAACTCGTCCGCGATCGATTGTAAGAACGCACTGATATCCATTTTCCATTTCTAGCGGCTAAAATGGGTCCTCGGTGGTTAAAATAAGCCTTGATTTTGCGAGCACCCAAAGTGATTATTTTCGTTTGAAAAGGAATCCATTTGCCATCTAGCAAGTATTCCATTTTTCCATCACGCAATCGGGTTGTTTCTACGTACGCATCAGCGACATCAACCTCT
>VFQS010000374.1_pt1 | contig 52508 bp, 39 predicted proteins | sample 3512361 | NCBI WGS metagenome assembly VFQS01 (sample SAMN10412375, study PRJNA504923) | tailings metagenome | isolation source: Relicate 1 Philex TSF3 active mining | place: Philippines | reverse complement strand
GTATTCTGTTCTAAATTACTCGCTGTATATGTTGTCGTATTGCTACTAGTATCTATTATCGGTGATGTAAAACTAGAATTCGTAGCTAGTTGTATATAATATCTACTAACACCTAAAACACTATTCCATGATAAATCTACACTGTTTTTTGTTATATTACTCGTTGTTATACTTGTTGGACTCGCATATAATGTTACGAATGTCGATAAACTCGCATCATACCATTCCACCGTCTCTAATGTTAATGGATGTACTGATGACACTCTATAATAATATGTCGTGTTCTGTGTTAAATTACTTAATGAATAACTTGTCCCATTTACTGTCTCTTCTGCCACTAATGTCATAAATGATGAATTCGTCGATATCTGTAAATAATAATCAGTTATTCCACTTACACTATTCCAACTTATATCAGCACTGCTTTTTGTTATATTACTTATTGTTATACTATTCGGACTCGCATATAATGTACTAAATGTCGATAAACTATTATCAAACCATTCCACTACTGTATTATCATATGGATTTACCGATGACACTCTATAATAATATGTTGTATTCTGTTCTAAATTACTCGCTGTATATGTCGTCGTATTATTACTAGTATCTATTATAGGTGATGTAAAACTAGAATTTGTTGCTAGTTGTATATAATAACTTGATATACCAGAAACACTATTCCACGATAAATCAACACTGTTTTTTGTTATATTACTTGTTGATATAGATGTTGGAGTTCCCAATGTTATAAATGATGATAAACTAGCATCATACCATTCCACAATTGCTGTTGTTATTGGATGTACTGATGACACTCTATAATAATATGTTGTAGCACTTGTTAATCCACTTAATGAATAACTTGTTCCATTTACTGTTTCATCTACTAGTAATATCAAAAATGAAGAATTTGTTGATATCTGTAAATAATAATTTGATATACCAGAAACACTATTCCACGATAAATCAACACTGTTTTTTGTTATATTACTTATTGTTATTGATGTTGGACTCGCATATAATGTTGTTATTGTAGCTAAACTATTATTAAACCAACTTATAATCGCATTTGTTGATGGATGAACTGATGACACTCTATAATAATATGTTGTATTCTGTTCTAAATTACTTGCTGTATATGTTGTCGTATTGCTACTAGTATCTATTATAGGCGATGTAAAACTAGAATTTGTAGCTAGTTGTATATAATATCTTGATATACCAGAAACACTATTCCATGATAAATCAACACTGTTTTTTGTTATATTACTTGTTGTTATTGATGTTGGACTACCCAAAGATGTTGTAAAAGATAAACCTGAACTAAACCAACTAGTTAATGAATTAGTATCTGGATTAACAGAAGCTACTCTATAATAATGTAAAATATTAGATGATAAACCAGAAACACTATAAGAAGTATAATTTCCAGAAACATCTAAAACAAGAGAACTAAAATTAGATAATGTTGAAATTTGTAAAGCATATTTAGATACACCAGAAACAGAATTCCATGAAATATCAACTGTAGAACTAGTAATATTAGAAACAGAAGCGGAAGAAGGAGAAGCATAAATAATAGAATCATTCGAATTACCAATAATAGAACCACCAAATACACTATATGTAATAGAATTACTTACTATAGAAGAAACTCTTGTATAATTATTATTAGAAACACTATAAACATAATCACCATAACTAGTATATACTGTTCCATTAATTGTAACTCTTTCACCATCACTAATTGGAATTATAAAATTACGAATTCCACTTGTATCAACTGAAACAACATTTGATGAATTTGGTTTATATACTCTATATGTTTTTGATGTACTTATATTATTATTATAAAATCTTAAATCAGAACCACTTAAATCAATAAATGTATCTGTTATTTTTTTCCTTATATATTGATTCTTTAATAAATTTATCTTGTCTTCTGAATTATATACTGATGTTAATGATGACATATTAAATGAATTATCACTTATAGAGCTTTTCATCATTAAACTGTTTCCATTTCCTAATTTAACATCCATAACAGCACTTGATACTAATGTTTTTGTTGAAGCATCAAAACTATCAATTGAATTTATTGAATCATTCCAAAATATCATTTTACCATTTTTATTAATAGCATATACACCATTTATATTTGATGATACAGATATTATTTCTGTATTTGATGATAAATCTGAATCTATGCCAGTTGTAATATTCCAATTACCACCAACAGCAAAACCAACACCATTATTTTTTAATATTACAAATCCACCTGTTGTAGTATTATAACCTATTGGATATACTCTTTCATTATTACTTGTTGTCATTAATGTTTGTTTTGTTGTATGTGAATTTTCACTATTATATCCTACTCCAAATGGATATAATCTCGCATTTCTTGTTAATACTAGAAATTTATTAAATGAACCATATATATATGCTACATTATTAAATATCGTTAATAAATTATTATTATTATCACTAGATGTTATACCACTCCCCCAAAATATTACACTTCCATCACTTCTTAATGCCGCAAATGAATTATTATTTGAATATATATCTATTATATTATCTAAATAACTTATACCATTCGCATTATAATCTCTTGATGATGCTCCATATACATGTATATAACTAGAAATATTTGGTGTTCCCGACGATGATGACCCATAATCTGATATAGTTCCCCAATATACAACTTCACCTGTTGTTTTTAACGCACAAAATGCTGTATCTGTATATACTATTTTACTTACGCCTGATGTTATATTTACACTTCCTGTTTTTGATATTAATGATGTTGTGTTATTACCATATGACGAATCACCTAACATAAATACTCTACCACTATAATCTAACACGGCATGAGCAAATCCATTACTATATACTTCTTTTATATTTGTTAAATCTGTTGTATTTAATCTAGCAACATCTGATGTCCAACCATTACATGTATTATTGTTTTTTATAAACATAAATCCCTTCTCTATTGGTATTAATTTCCTTATATTTGTTAATGTATGATTTCCTGAATTAGAAACTCCTGAATTTGATGAATATACACCATCTGTTCCTGTCCATGTAACTGCATTTCCTGATATATCTAATAACGCAAACGCATTATTATTTGTATATATTTTTCTTAATAAATTTCTATTTATAAATGTTGATATTGTCCCACTATAAGTTTCTCCATATCCTGAAAAACCTGTAGAAAATGCTATTCCCGATCCATCTTGTGTTAATACAAATCCAGCACTTCTTGGCAAATTACCTATTATTCCATCCACAAAATTATTTCGATTTGTTATTATACTCGGTTTATTTGTTGATGTATTCTGAACCATAAATACATCTGAATTTGTAGGTAATACCTTAATATTATTATCTATTTTAAATGAACCACTGTTATATGGATAACTTAATAATTCATACTCATATTCTAATATTTTGTCTGTAAAATATACATTCTTTAAATCTATATAATCTGTCTCTAAATACCAATTTGCAGGATATATACTACCTGTTGTATCACTCGATGTTCTAATATTTATTTCTAATTCTATTTCTAATCTATCTATTACATATTTCCAATTCTCATCTGAATATACACTACATGCTATTAAATCTAATATTGTCATATTATATCTACTCTTAAACTCATTTATCATGTTTTTTAAAGGTTGCCATGATTCTAAATTTATATCTGTGTTTATTACATTTTTTAATATACAATTAGTATTTCTTACTAAATTATAATAATATTCATTATAATTATGTTGTATTATTCCTATTGTATTATATGTCTTGTTTTCTATCCTATTTATTATATCATTAATACTATCATTATTATAATCAAATATTATGTATTCTGTTTCCGTATTTAATGATTCTATTATTTTATTGTATTCTAATAATCTATTATCTATCAATAATAAATTCATTTATATATATTATAATATAAAAAATTATTTTTTCCTCTAATATTATATGAATAATCTTATTATTAACTATTCCTCCGATGACGACTTTATCAATATTAATTATCTTAATACAAATTCATCTCAAAATATCATTATTTCTGATTCTTCTGACAATATCATTAAATCAGATTTATCTGACAATATCATTAAATCAGATTTATCTGACAATATAATAGATTTATTAAATAATATAGATTATATTAGAAACAATAATATAAATATCAAATATAATTTCATCATTTTTAAAAATATCATCATTACCATTCTTTCTCATTTTATCCCTTCCGATTCTACAATATTAATTAATCTTATAAATTCTATTATTCTTGATAATAATATTATTAACACTATCAATATACTCTTCATTTTACATTCCTATTTAATCATCTTCTTTATTCCTCTGTCTTCCGTTATTCTTGAAAATTTATTTAATAACATCATTATTCATAATAACTATTTAGATATTTCTGTCTTTAATCTCTATCTTAAAACTTTCTGTAATCATAAATTTATCTCTAAATTCAACATCACTAAACCTTCTAATATTAATCAAATATTACTCATTATCTCCAAACACATCAATAATGCTAATTATTTATATTTTATCAATAATCAATCTTCTGATAATGTCAATTTCCTTATTAATTTTATTACTAAATCTAAAAATAAAAATAACTCCTCTAAATTAGTTTCCGCTTTACATCTCTATCACAAATTCGAAAATAATTTTAACGAATTGTATAATAATCTACTCATTTTTATCTCTCTCAATATTTATGAAGCTTATTACTATTTATCTCTCTTCGAAAATAATCCAAAATATAATCTCGAACTTATCACTATCGGTTCCGATAATAATAATATCACTTGTTCTATCGCTCTCGCCGAATATTATCATAAAAATAATAATAATGTTTCAGCTCTTAATCTCCTCTCTAAATCTTTATTACTTCTTAATAATAATAACAAAAATATTAATAGAATAAATATTATCCAAGAAATTATTTCTAATATTTCTAAAAATAATAATAATAATAAAAATAATAATATTTCTGATTACATAAATAATCTATTTAACAAAATATTTTATAATTAAAAATATTATGCAATTAAACAAATTCAAATATTTCTTCCTTCTTCTTCTATTCCTCTTTAATTTTTTCCATTTTCATTTTATTAAATATCTCATCTTTATTTCTTTCTTCTGTAAATATTTTGTCGTTTTTACTCATTACTCCAATATTAAACAAAATAATCTTTACATTTCCGAAATGTCTCGCTTCATCTCTAATAAATCTTTATTCAATAAATTCTATTCTCCTAATATCAACTTACTCAACAAAACCATAAATATTTCTTATTTACTTCTCCTTTTTATCATCTCTCTCCATAATCCTATCTCTATTTTTAATTTCTTTATCATTTTTATTGGTTCTCACATCTATTCATAACTCTTATTATATTTAATATCACTAAACTACACGTCAATATACTATTGTTTTCTATCATACTTATATAATTCATCTTCCTATTATATATGTCTGCTACGCTTATCCCTATTATCCCTATATATATCTTCCTGTAATTATCTCTTAACATCATATTACTCATTACATTCATCATATATATTATCATATTATTCTTATATGATATCTTATATAATATTCTCTCTATTATTTCATTCGTTATTCCTCCTGTTAATGCTAATATCGGTATTATCGCTATTTTCTTTATTATTTGTTTTATTCTCATTTATATATAAATTTATTATATTCCTTCTTTTTTTCAATATTTATTATATATGAAAATTATTATTATCGGTGCTGGTATTGCCGGTATTTATTGTGCCTATGTCCTCATAAACATTTATAAAATTAATAAAGATTTTATCACTATCATCGATAAAAATAATTATATCGGTGGTAGATGTCTCCAAAAATCTTTCCATAACACTAACATCCTACTCGGTTCTGGTATATTTGAAGGAGATAACACTCACCTTATTAATCTCCTCAATTCTCTCGATATCAAATATTCTTCTTTCGTTTCTACTATGAAAACTAAATATGATGAATCAGATCTTATTAAATTATTCAATGATTCTAAACAAAAAATTATTGACACTTACACAAAAAATAAAGAATTCGTCGATTCTAATAATCTCTCTTTCCGTCAATTCATCCTTCACTTCTTCGACCAATCCTTCCTTAAAACTTTCCTCGAAATTACTGAATATTCTGACTATCTTGAAGCTTCCACCTATTATGCTATCTACACTTATGATATCGATAATATGTTCATCGAACCTAACCAAAAATTATTCTTCATCAATAATGGCTGGTCTGAATTATTTAATAAATTATTACTATCCATCAATAATCATAATATCTTACTAGATTCTACCGTCAATTTTATCTCTAAAAATAATAATCATTTCTCTATCAAATATTCTAAAAATAATTTCATTCACTCTATTGATAACATCTCTATGGTTTTCGTCTGTGGAGATCTATCCATCAAAAATATACACTTTGAAAATATTAATACCGACTTTCTTAATAATATCGGCTCTTGTCCCTTCTTTAGATGTTTCGCATACTCCAAAAATATTATTAACACCAAAAAACAAAAATTAGATTCATTCCACGATAAACAAATCCCTATGAACCAAAATGTTATTATGAACATCTATTCTGATAATGATAAAGCTTTCACTTGTAATAATATTTTCGCTAATAATCCTTCCGTCTCCGTTCTTAATAATATTCTTAAAGAAAATTATGACGACTATATCTGGAAATTCTGGGAACATGGTGTCCATTTCTACAAAAATAATAATCTTTACCACTTTAATAGATCCGACAAAATCTATTTCTTAGGCGAAATGACCGCTCACGAATGGCAAGGTTATATGGAAGGTGCTATCCTCTCTATTAATAACTTCTTTAATATTTCTTAACTATCTACTTATAAATCTACTTCTGAAAAATTTAGTACATATCTCATACTCATACGAATTCCTAAATTTATTATAATCCTTGTCTCTTATATCTATTATTACCACATTATATGATGATACTACCACTATATTATCTATCTTATTCATTATTATATCATAATATTCCTCTATTCTCTGTATAAAACTCGTATTTACTACTAAATTTCTTATTCCAGAACATATATTTATCAAATCCAATTTTATTAAATCACTGTTTATTTTATATAATACCTCATCATGTGAATATAATAATGACGAATATATTAATGTATTTACTCCTTCCTTATATTCTAATTCATCTGTATGACAATGATTTATAAACATAAAATACCATCTTAATTTCTCTAATAATTCATAGTTATTTATATCCAATTTTATATATTCATTGTATAATTTAACCTTCTTATCCACTATTTCATTCTTAATATAATGTATGTCTCCTATATTTCTTATTATATTCTCCATTATTATTATTCTATATTTTATTTTATAAATTATCATTATTATTATTTATGATGAAAATGATTTCTTTATAAAATATTCTGGCTTTGCCTAAATATCTTATAAATAATTCTCCGCCATATTATTGATTTTATCATTAATATTACTTATTCTGGCGGTGTTTTCTTTATAAAATATTCTGGCTTTGCCTTAATATCTTATAAATAATTCTCCGCCATATTATTGATTTTATTTTATTGTTATTAGTTGTTCAGGCGGTGTTTTCTTTATAAAATATTCTGGCTTCGCCTAAATATCTTATAAATAATTCTCCGCCATATTATTGATTTTATATAATAAAGTTTATCATTATCATACAATAAAAATAAATATTTAGCTTGAAATCTTCGATTAAGAGTAATATATTTATTTTTGTTTTCATTTCATACAATAAAAATAAATATTTAAGTTGAAATCCTTGATTTCAATGTTAAATATTTATTTTTGTATTTCAAATATTTAAATTTAATTTCTAAAAAATTTGTAATTTTATTTATATCAACAGTATGTTTAGATGCATCTTGATTTAATTCTACTAATTTTTGTTTCCATTCTTTTAATTTATTGATAGACATATAGTAATTATTACATGTATCTTTTTGAAGACCGTTATTATCTTTCATAAATTCAAATGAAAAATTATTATTAGGAAAACCAACAGTTTTTTCTTGTTGAAATATTTCCAAATAAAATTCATTTCTGTCATCATTATAGTCTTGATGATGTTTAAAAAATTTTGTAAAATCAAATTTTATAAAATTAAATTGTCCGTTACTTGTATTTTTTTGTCCTGTATTGCCAAATTTTTGTATTTTTTCTAATACTTTTACATAATTTTTTCCAGTCATACTAACTGAAATATTGCTAATATTTTTTAAACCATTTAATCCCATAACATAACTGCCTGTAATATAATATTCATCATCTAAAAGACAGAAAGATTTGATATAAGCCATAATTTCTCCGAAGATAGCATGAGCATTTTCTCTATTATATCTTCTTATAATTCCTTGAACATACACTATAAATTCATTATTAGTATCTTTACTTTCTTGTTTATCAGTTTTATCTGATTCAGTTGTTTTATCTGACATATTTATTATATATAATTATATAATAAATAAATTAGGATTCATATAAAAAAAGAGTTTGCATTAATTTGGTTATAGTCATAAACATGGTGACAATCATAACCATAATAACAATTTTAACAGTTCTAGAAGAGGAACTAAATATTTCTTTATAATTCATATCTTTGAAAGTGTCATAACCAACAACAGCAAGAATGGCATAATTAAGAGATGATTGTGATATTTCATGAATTTCTATTTTTTTATTATTTAACATATTATCAATAACCGAAAGCATAATTTGGATAAGGAAAACAAAAGTAAATAATAAAACTTTATTAGTTAGAGAAGAATTTATATTATCAAATTCAGTTAATAAGAAGATGGAAAGGAATAATAATATAATAGCAGTTGTTAATAATCTAAATATAAATAACATTGAGTATATAATTAAAATATAAAAATAATTTTATTTATAAATAAAAATAGGATATTCATAACTAGAATAATCAAATTCTATAATTAAATCTGAATTTATTTTTATAGTAAATATTTGAAAATCAAATTCTCTTAATATATCTATTATATATTTATTTACATAACCTGTTTTTTTCTTATTATATATATATTTCATAATATCTTTATCTGTTATCATTTCTAATTTTTCATCTATAACATATAAATATTCAGATGATTTAAAATTTTTATTTATAAAATATTCTATATTTTCTACTGTTAATTCCTTTAAATATCTCATTTTTGATGTCTTATTCACCATTTCTACTAGAAAATCTCTTTTTTTTTCTATCTTCTTTTTAATATCAAATGATGGCGGTTTTATCATTATATCATTAAATAATCCTGATATAATGTCAAAAAATTCAACATTCATTTTTATATCTTTTTCAAATAATACCACATCTTCTATATATTCTAACCATTCAATATTTAATTGATGAATTTCACAAAAATCAACAATATTCACCATTCTAATATCGATTAAATCGTATTCATATTCTAAATCCATCCTTTTTATTATTACTTTATACTATTATTTTATTCAATTTTTTTAGAAGTTTTTATTATATTTTCTTTCAATAATTTATAAACTTCATTTATTTTTTTATTATATAATTCATAATATTTCTTCTTTTTTTCTATATTTTCAATATTTTCCATATTTTCAACATTTTCTATATTTTCATTATTTATTTTTCTTGTTAAATTCATTTTTAGTTTAATAAATTTTAATTTTGATTCCATTGAAGTTATTACCGAATGACAAGAAATACACACCAATTGACATTTATCTATCTCTTTTTTTATTTCTTCTATTCCATATCCTTCCTTAATCATCACACATACTGAATTATTTTTATCAAACATATTTTTATGATCAAATTGATATCTTTCTCTCTTATGTTCCTGTTTTATACCACATATTTCACACTTCTTTTCTTTTATATATTCATTTATTTGTTCTTTTATTATATTTATTTCATCATCATATTTTATATAACATTTATCACATATTATTTTATTTCTCCATTTACTTCCTGATATATTCATATTATATTTTATATTATTACATTCTTCACATCTATATGATGTCTGTAATAATTCATTCTTTACTATATCATCTATATTTGTTTTTTCTATAATATCCAATATTATATCTTCCTCTATTTCTTCATATATCTTTTTTACTTCCTTTTCATATGTTTCATACTCTTTCGCTATTTGTTTTATATTTATTTCCTCTTTTATTCCTTTCTCATATAAAATTTTTATTATTTTCCTCTTTATTCTCTCATTCCTATCTTTTATCACTTTACATTCATTTTCTTTGTGAAAATTATAACAAATCATACATACTTCATATTTTTTTATCTTCATCCTCTTTATCTCTTCCATTATCTTCTCCTTATTTTTATAATATTCATCCATTATCCTCATCTTATATATATTATTATCACACCTATTACTCTTATTATCTATATGATCCATTTTATAACAATATTTACATACTTGTCTCTTCCTGTCTTTTGATATCTTTTTTATTTCTTCTATCACCTTGTCATATAATAATTTATTTTCTTTTTTATCTTTATTTTCTTTATTTTCTTTATTTTCTTTATTATAAACACATAAAATACTAGAATTATTGGAATGATTAAGATTATGACAATCAATACACACTTTTCTTTTTTTGTCTTTGGTAGTTAAATTTTTAAGTTGTTTAAGACAGATATCATAGTTAGTAATAATATTTTTAGAATAATCTGTCAATATATTATCTAATATTCTATCTTTTTTTTTCATTATAATATAATTTTTATTATATATATTTAATAATTCAATTTTTTGTATAAAAAATTGCTTTCTTAAAAGTCAATCTTTTTGTATAAAAAATTGCTTCCTTGGAAGTCAATCTTTTTGTATAAAAAATTGCTTTCTTAAAAGTCAATCTTTTTGTATAAAAAATTGCTTCCTTGGAAGTCAATCTTTTTAGATAAAAAATTGCTTTCTTAAAAGTCAATCTTTTTAGATAAAAAATTGCTTTCTTAAAAGTCAATCTTTTTTATATTTTTCTGATAGAAAGCAAAATATTATCTATATGAATATGATTTACATTATTTATAATTTTTATCATTTTATTGCTAATAATACTTATTTTTTTCAATAAACATGAGCAATTTATTAGGTCAAGTTCATCATCATCAATACCACAATAAATAAAAATATTAATTTTTTTGACATTAAAATTGGTGGTATTAATAATATTAGTTAAATCATTTTTATCATTCATTATATCAAAATCCAGTTTTATTTTGTCAAAATTTAATAATAAATTTAGAATTTCGTATAGATTTATAAATTCTTCTGAATATATAATATTTTTTATTTTTAGAACTAACTTATTTTTTTTATAATATATATAATAAACTGCATATTTTGTATATAATTCTACTGTTTCTCTCGTTTTAACAACATTTTTTATGTTATTTTCTCTTAATTTATTAAATATTTCATTTATATCTTTTATTTCATCCATCCATATAATTTATTTATAATTTTATTTATTTTATTATTTATTATTAGATAAATAAATATGATTAATAATAATTATAAATTACTTGTTCAAAATTTAGATGAAAATTTAGATGATAATATTGATGATAATATTGATGATAATATTGACGAAAATATTAATGAAAATAATGAATTTAAAGAAATAAATAATAAAAAATTAGTTGAATATTATAAAAAAGAATTTGATATAGATGTAAATAATATTCAAAATATGGATATAATAAAAAAATACATTGATGAATATTTATATTTAGTATCATTACACGATAAAATGACATATGAACTTAAAAAAAATTTTATAGATAGAAAAATCAGTATAATTAATAAATATAACGGACAAACATATTTTATAACTCGTGATGATAGAACCAAAATAAGAATAAATAAAAGAAAAGTTTATTTACAAATACTTGACAATATACCAAATTTAGATACTAAAAAATATGTAAATTTACATTATAAAAATATTATTAAATTTTAATTTTTTATTCAAAAAAATTGATATTTTTATTATATAATACATAAAATATAAAAATATCATTATCATTATGGAAGTATTAAAAACAGATTTTGCCTATGGATTATATGGTGGATTAATAGGAACAATATTATCACATCCATTTGATACAATTAAAACCAGAATTCAAAGTGAAAAAGCTACTAATATTATAAATGCTATTAAACAAAAAAAATTATATGCTGGATTAACTCCGCCATTAATTGGTATAATGATGGAAAAAAGTGTTGTTTTTGGATTTTATGATATTGCTAAAAAGAATAATTATAATGATTTTATATCTGGAATATTCAGTGGTTTGATGTGTACAGCTATAGTAGTGCCAATAGATAGAATTAAGATAACATTACAGAATAAACAAGAAATAAAATTTAGTAATTTAAATTTAAAATACTTGTATAAAGGAACAAGTATAACATTTTTCAGAGAAACACCTGGATTTGGAATATATTTTACAACTTATAATTATTTAAATAATAAATATAATCAAGAAAAAACATTATATAAAAATTTTATTTTTGGTGCTTTAAGTGGATTAAATGCTTGGAATTTCATTTATCCTAGTGATTTAATTAAAACTAATATGCAAGCTAATAATACCAATTTATTTTTAACTATTAGACATATATATTTTACATCTGGTTTAACTGGATTTTATAGAGGTTTTAGTTTAGCTATTATGAGAGCTATGCCACTTCATGGTGGAGTGTTTTTAGGTTATGAATTATCTAAAAAATATCTTTAATTTTATTTTTTATTTTTTATTTTTTATAAATTATATATTATATATGGATTATAAACAAAAATATTTAAAATATAAACAAAAATACATTTCTTTAAAACAAAGTTATGGTGGTGGACACGATGATCAACAAAAAAAACAAGAAGAACAAAAAAAACAAGAACACCAAAAAAAACTTCATGAATATCAACCTCATCAACTTGTTATTGATGGACATGATGAATCTGATGATGAACCTGAATTTATTGCTGCTGCCGCGGCACCTGCACCTGTAGCACCACCAGTAATACCAGTACCAGCACCAGTTCCAGCACCAGCACCAATTCCAATAGCACCACCAGCATTAGTACCAATACCTGGACCATTTGCAGGACATATTCCGGTAGATGAACCTCTAATGCATATAGAAGAAGAACAAGGAACAGTAGATATAATTAATGAAAGAATACTAAATTATATAGCATTACAATTACAAGATCCAATGGCACCGCCACAATTAGTAAGAAATTTACCAGGATATAAATGTGTTGCTGCGAGGGATTTAATGCCACAAAATGGAGATTCGGTAGTTTTTGTAAGTCAAAATATGTTAGCGAATGGAGTAAGAAGAAATTATTTAGTAAGATTAGATAATGCATATTATAGAGTAGATTTAACAGTAGGACAAGCTGATAATATTACAGTATCACGATATTTCTTTGATTAAGAAGTATAAATAATTGTAAAGTTATATTTTATTATATTATCTTTATTTTTTATTTCTATATATTCTATTTTATATTCACTTTTATTTTTTTCCATTATAATTTTATTTCTATATTTAATTATTATTATTCTAGGTTTCATCTCTTCTATCGTCTTATTTATCAATTCCTCTATTGTCATATTTTTTCCATCACTATCTTTTATATATAATTTATTCTCTTCTTTTTTATCATCATTCATCCACGGCGGATCATAATAAAATACATATTCCTCTTTCTTATATAAATCTTTTATATTTTTAAATTTCTTTACATCAAAACTTTCATATATTAATAAATTATGTTCTTTATTTATATCTATATTTTCATTATTTATTTTAGTATAATCTATTACATCTTTATTATTTCTATATTTTAAAACTTTATGTAGTTCTTGTTTATTATATTCTGGATTGTCATAGATGATATTTTCTTTATTATTATAATTTTTGATAAAATTGGCGATATTAATTTTATTACCAGTAAAATAGATATTATTTTTTTGATTTAATAGGAACATATTATAAACGAGATAAGAGAAAGTTTCTTCATCACATTCATAACTAATAGTTTTATTATAGTTGTTTATAAATAAATGTGTATCACTACCAATATTACTACAACATTCAATTAATAAATCATTTTTATTATATATATTTAGTTTTTTTAATGTATTTATTAATGTTAATTTATCATAATATGGTGACGATGAATGAAATGATGATATATATGTATCTAATTTTAGTTTTATATTTACTATTTTATAAAATTCCTCTTTGAAAAATCTATTCTTATAAAAAATTATACTTTTACTCATTATAATTTATATATTTTTTAAAAAAAAAAATATAAATTTAATTTATATGGATTATAAACAAAAATATTTAAAGATAAACAAAAATACTTTAATTTAAGACAATTAATTGGAGGTTCTGGTGATGAACTTCCTGTTGAAAGTTCTTCATCATCTTCTTCAGCATCTGCTGCTGCGGCTGCTCCTGCTGCTGCCGCCGCTGTTCCTTTAGCAACAGCAGCTGATTTAGCAATGTATGGATATAATAAAGGATTTGTAAAGATGCGGGGTGTAGATAGTGTTTGTCCAGTCAGAACTTTTGCAGACCATATTAGAGGAATAGAATCATCAATAAGAAGATATGAAGCTGCAATAAAAAGTATTAATGATACAATGCGTGCAAATGCTACAATTCAAACCTATGATGAGAGGCAATTTATTACTATTTTAAGTGGTATAAAAATGAGAAAAAACTGTATTTTAGATATTTTAGATGGCACGGTACAATTAACAGATGCTGATAGATTGACAGATGAGAGGATCAACCGTTTACGTGAATTGATTAATCAATTAGATAATAAATTTGATGAATTCGTTTTTACAAATAAACAATTTATAATTTATCAAGGAAATATGATGCATAATGTTGGTTTATTATCGTAAAGAAAGAAAAATTTTTTATTTATCACTTTTTATTTTGTCTAACATTATTAATTCCATTCTTTTATATTTTATTCCTATTTCCACTTCCAACATAGAATTTCCATTTTTTATTATCTTATTCAATTCATCTAATCCTTTTTTACTCACTTTTAATGCCGTTCCATATACTTCCCCGATCTGTCTTTCTGTTAAATATTCATGTCTTATTAACACTTTTATAAAATTCTTCCAAAATTCATTTGTCTTCTTAAATCTCTTATTTATTCCATATTCATCTTCATTACTAAAATCTTTTTTATTTACCGTCTTCTTCCCCATTATTATATTTAAAAATGTTGTTATACCATATCTATCATTATATCTATTTATTAAATTTAATATAATGTAAAATTCTATTGTATAATCCTTTTTATTTTCTGTTTTACCTCTATTTATACAATTATCACACTTTTCACAATCTTCTATCTCCTGTCCGAATGCTTTTAATAATATCTTCCTTCTACATCCATCTGTATATATATAATTTTCCATTATTTTTATCTGATTTTCCTGATAATTTTTATGTTCAACATCTTTTATGTCTTTTAAAAAATGTCTATTTATTACAAAATCACTTGCATTATAATACAAATAACATTCAGATTCTTTACCATCTCTTCCGGCTCTTCCTATTTCTTGATAATATCCTTCTATATTTTTAGGACAATTATAATGTATAACTAATCTAACATTTGGAATATTTATTCCCATACCAAATGCTATTGTAGCACACATAATTTTAAATTTTGAATTAATAAAATCTGTTTGTATTTCATTTCTTATTTTAGCTGTTAATCCTGCATGATAACTTTTACATATTTCACTATCTGCTATGGAATTTATTTTTTCTGTTAGTTTTTCTGTATCTGATCTCGTTTTACAATATATAATCACATAATCATCTTTATATTTCTGTATTAAATTATATATCTCTAAATAACTATTCTTCTCTCTATGACATACTCTTATCGTTAAATTCTTTCTGTCAAAATCTCCTATATATTCTCTTGGATTTTCTAATTTTAATATATCTCTTATATCTTTTCTTACTTTTTCAGATGCCGTCGCAGTTAATGTCAATATTGGTATATCTACCCACTCTTTTATTACTTTTAATTCTATATAACTACTCCTAAAATCTAATCCCCATGTTGAAACAGCATGTGCCTCATCTATACACACAAATCCAAGATTATCTCTATTAAAAATATCTTTTATAAATTCTTCTGATTTTAGTAAATATTCTGGAGTCATATATATTAATTTATATTCTCCGTCCATTATCTCCTTCTTATTCTTATTTTGTTCCTTTATACCAGTATCACTATTAAATACACATACTGGTATATTCTTATTTTTCATTTCTATACTCTGTTCTGTCATTAATGCTATCAATGGTGATATTACTATAACACACTTTTTTATTATTAATACCGGCAACTCATAACATATTGACTTGCCAAATCCTGTCGCTAATATCGCACATGTGTCTTTTTTATCCTCTACAATACTTACTATTATCTTCTTCTGTAATTCCTTCAATCCTTCATATCCCCAATATTTATTTAATGTTTTATCATATTTATCCTTTTTATCTTTATTATCTTTATTATCATCATCATCATTTATAGGTAATTTAGATAATTTTGATAATTTAGATTTTCTAGGTTTTTTGTTTGATTTTGTTGATTTATTATCAGAATCGGTGTAATCTTCAATAATGGTGTTAATAGAGAACATAAGATATACTTATTATAGTAATATGTATATATAGTATAAAAATCAATTTTTATTATATAATTATTATATAACAAATATATAATAATGAATAAAAACAGTATATTATTCAAATATCAACAAACTTGTGTTGATTTTATAAAAGATAATTTTGGTTTAATTTTATATTTTTCTATGGGTTCTGGTAAAACATTGACTTCTTTAATGATGATGAAACAATTTAATAAACCTCTTATTATAATTACTACCAAAGCTTCAAAAAAGAATTTTAATGATGATATCAAAAAATTTAATATAAATATAAAAAATATTACAATTATCACTTATCAAAAAATTATAAAAAAAATTGCTACTAGTGAAATTTCTTTTAATGATAAATGTGTTATTATTGATGAAGCACATAGATTAAGAAATGCTACCAAATTATTAAATTTCATTATTACTGAAACTAAAAATGCTTATAGATTAGCTTTATTAACTGGAACTGTTTTTTATAATGAATTAGCTGATTTAAGTGTTCTTGTAAATATGATAAAAAAAGAAGAAATATTACCAGATAGTAATAAAGAATTTAAATTTTTTTATTATGATGAAATATATGAAACACCTACTAATATAGATGTTTTTAGACAAAAAATTAAAAATACTATATGTTATTTCAAAAAAGCATTAGATGAAAATTATCCAAAAAGTGAATTACATATTATTAAAGTTGATATGGATAATAATCAAATATCAGAATATAGAAATTATGTCAGAAAAATTTTAAGTTTAGATACTTTACATATTGACTTTTCTAATTATGAACAAAAAAAAGTTAATTACTTCCTTAATATCACTCGTCAATTATCTAATACTACCAATAATTCTTTTGATTCACCTAAAATTCAACAAATTTTTAATTATATCCAAAATAAACCTAAACCGTGTATTATTTATAGCAATTACCTTGATAATGGCGTTTTACCTATTGCTAATCTCCTCAATAAACATAATATTAAATATGGTATATTCCATGGTGAACAATCAGACGATAAAAGAGATAAAATAATTAATAATTATAATGACGGTTTATTAGATGTTTTACTAATAACAAGTGCTGGAAGTGAAAGTTTAGATCTTAAAAATACTAGACAAATACATATTATGGAACCTAATTGGAATGAAAGCAAAATAAATCAAATTATTGGCAGAAGTATTAGATATAAATCTCATGAAAAATTACCTCTAAATCAAAGATTAGTTAGTATTTATAGATGGATTTCTGTTTTCGGTTATAAATTGGAAAAAATTGAAACTGCTGATGAATATTTATTGAGAATGGCTGAAAAAAAAGAAAAAATGTTTAAACAATTTGATGATATTATCAAAATTACTAGTATTTAATAATTTAATATAAATAATATAATTAATACTAAATATATAATAAAAATAAATGTTAGCACTAATAAACGAATTAGATAAAGAAAGTACCAGACATAAACATATCACTTTTATTTTAGATTTATTAGTTAAAAATAATAATTGTGCTTTTATTAATATTAATGAAATAAATAATAATAAAAATAATCTTTCCGATTTTTTTATTCAAAAATATAACTGTATTCCTAAATATTTTATCACTTTCGCCGGTATTGGCTCTTTCCCTGAAATTATTATAAATATTACCAACATCATGAAATTTGTTTGTATTATTGATGATATACATCATGCTAAAAGTATCCGTAATTCTAGATTACCCGTATTAAAAAGATGTGATATAATTTTTAGTTCATATGCTTATGAATATACTAGATGGAAATTACCACAACCTAAAAACTTATTTTTATTACCTCATAGTGGTGCTTGGATAATAGATTTTAATGAAAATCCAATTAATAAAATTTTAATATCTGGTAGAGTTTCTAATACTTATGAAGATAGATTATTTATGTATAAATTAGCTGAAACTAATAATAAATTAGAAATTTTAAAATGTGATTTTAGTTATACTGAAAAAAATAAAAATAATCTATTATGTGAAGAAAATTTCTATAAATATCTAAATAAATATTTATGTTGTTTTGTTGATACCGCTCGTGATTATATGTTAGCCAAAATATTCGAAATATGTTCTTCTGGTTCTCTTCTTCTAACTATGAATGAAAATATTAAAGACATTTTTTCGGATCTCGGTTTTATTGATAATCATAATTATATTTCATGTAATAAAGAAAATATTATACAAAAAATAGATTTTATTACTAATCCTAATAATATTCATATTATTAATAATATCCGTAAAAATGGTTATGAATTAGTTAAATCTAATCATAACTTTATTAATAGATATAATATGTTATTAGATATTCTTAACAATAATGACAAAAATTATTTTAATTCTCATTATACTCCTAAAACTTCTAAATTTAATACAACATATTATTATTCATCATCACTTGTATCTTGATCTGTTTTATCTGATATTAAATGTAATACTGTATTTTTGGCTTTTTCTATATCCTCTTTATCTCTATTTTTATTTAGATAATCATTTATCTGTTCCAGTTTCTCTTTTTCTACATTATAATATAGGTTCATTAAATCCATATTCTTTTTACTTATTTCCATAAACATTTCTATCTCTATTATTACTTTGTCTTTTATATCTATATTCTTATTTGATATATAATTATTTACTGTCTCATTATTTGTTTTTTTATTATTGCTTTTATTGCTTTTATTGGTTTTATTGGTTTTATTGGTTTTATTAGAGGACATTAAAGATATTATAATATAAAATAATATATATTTAAAAAATCAATTTTTTTAGATATATAGAATATAATGGTAAAACACATCAGATATTTATATATATTTTCAGTAATATATTTTTTGATAGTTTTTATTTTACAAAGTGTTTTTATTTTCATCAATTATTCAGAAATAAATTATCATGTTATACCTCTAGTTTTAACTAATTATTTTATGATTCTTCCTATTTATACTCTCATAAATAAATTTTATAATGATAAACTCCTAATTATTGACATTTTTGCATCCTTCTGTATTCATTTCTTTTCTAGTTTCTATCATCTCTGCGATTTCTCTTTTGTTAATGAATATTGTTTAATAAGCAACCAAAAATGGAAATATTTAGATTATTATTTTAGTTATTTAATGGTTGGATTAGGTGTTCAACATCTTTTATTCGATCATATACCTATTAAACTATTCTTTTATTTTGTCAGTTTCATTTTACAAGGTTTATTAATTTATTTAGATTATCACAATGTTTTATTAAATTTAAGTTTCTCTTTTATTAAATTATTTTTTATAATTTTCTATCATCTATTTAATAAAGAAAAACTTATTAAACTTATTAAAAAAAATATTAGTTTGGAAAATATTCACGCAAATTCTATTGATCTTTATAATGATAATTCCATTCTATTCAATAAATTCGGTTTTATATATTATCAAGCTAATGTTAATTATAATGTAAATCTTAATAAACTACTTTTCAATTTTATCTCTCTTTTTATTGCCTGTTTAGGTAGATTCTATTTTGTTCATTCAGATTATTATTGGTGGGCTCACAGCTTTTTATGGCATATATTCATCTTTCTCGCTTGTTTTCTTAACTATTCTATGATTAACTATAAAACTAAATTCTTTATCTCTTGTGATAATAATATCTCCAGAAAAAGATCTAAAAGTATCGATTTACATTAATTTTTATTTTAATTTATCATACACTATCTGTGTTATCATAAATTGTGGTCCAGATTTTAACATCCTCCACTCTCCACCCCTAAAAAATATTTCTTTCACATTCTTTATCCTTCTTATTATACCTCTATTATCCATATTCTTTAACATTTCTATCCTTTCTCTTATTACTTCCATCTTACTTAACTTCATATTACTTTGTATCCTGGTTTTTATCATATCCATCGGTGTACATACATATGCTGATATCATTCCACTCGTTAAACTACTTATATAATTATTTCCTATTCTGTCTTCTATATATCTATTTAATGGAAAATATATTCCACTAAATGGTATATCTCTCATAAAACATAATGTACTTCCTCTATATACATTATATCTTATTTCTCTTAATGTTTCTATTATACTCTTATTTATTTTCTTATTTATATTCATCTGCATCTGTATTTTCATTATCTCCATCGGATTTGTAAATAATACCTGCGAAAATCCCGCTGTCATTCCCGCTATTATCTTATTATCCGTCTTTTCTATCATATAATCATTCATTACAAACTTTATCGCCTTTTCTGGTGCTACAAATACTAACTGCGGTATTCCTCCTCTGTAAAATGTCATTATACCCTCTCTCTTTATTATATTTCTTATTATTTCTATATTAACTTTATTATATACATTGTTCTGTACTCTCGTCTTTAACATATCTATCGGTAATACTCCAAATCCTCCTACCATCCCTCCTATTAATCCATTTATTATATTCTTATTTGTTTTATTTATATTATTTGTATTATTTGTATTATTTGTATTATTAATCATAACTATTTATAATTAATAATTTATAATTTATATTTAATTCATATTTAATTTATATTTATTTTTTTATCTATAAATCTCTTTAATCTTTCTTTATAATTTTCATCATCATAATTTATATTTATTTTCTCTCTATTCATCTTTTCATTGTATTTTTTTTCATCCTCTTTTAACTCTATTATCTCTCTTTTTACTTCTTCCAAATTATCCACATTCTCTATATATATTATACTATCCTTATTTATATATCTCTCTACACTCTTATGTCCATAATATATCGGTATCGTTCTCGCAAATAATCCATTAAATATCTTCTCCGTTATATATCCATCTCCTATACTATTCTCACATAATATCACAAATTTATACTCATTATACAATTCTATCAACTCTTTACTATTATAACACGATTTATTACCTATTCTTTCCTTATATTCTTCTATATTATCTATCTTCATTATTTTTTTTAATCTCATGTTTATCTTCCTCTTCTCTACATTATTTATTTTTGTCGTTATCAAACATTCCTTCTTCTCTTTATATTCTAATTCTTTATATCTCATTTTATTATAATTATTTCTAAAATATTCCATCCTTATGTATATCATCGGTATCATTATCATGTTTTCTTCTTCCTCTATTCTTGATTTGTGATTGTAATAATATATACTTATCCTTTTATTTCCATAATCTTTATATCTATTATAATGTTCATAATATTTCCATGCTCTACAGTTTTCAACACATATCATCATATTTATATAATTATTTTCGTATTTCTCTTCTTCCACTTCTTGTATGTCAAATATTTTTATTTTTTTTTTATTTTCTTTATTTTCTTTATTTATATCATTAATATTAATATTAATATTTAAATCGCTAAAAAAATATTCTTTAAACTGTTCTATATCTTTCATACAAAAATATTGTCTCCATCTTATGAAATAATTATATGTCTTCTCACTTAATATTATATTTATTTTATTTTCTTTATTTTCTTTATTTTCTTTATTTTCTTTATTTTCTGTCATTATATTATTATCCATATTATTTATATTTTATTTACAAATAATTTTATTTATTAAATCTATTATTACTTTATATTCACTATCTGTTTCATTCATCATATAACATATATTATATACACAATCTCCATAATATAAATCCTCTCCATTCATTAATATCTTCTTATTTATCTCTCTTTCTCTTAATATCTTCTCTATCATCTTCTTCTGATTTTTATATAATAATTCACTTATTATATTATTATTCCTATCATCTAATATATTTATCGTCTCATCTTCTATATATTGATATATTCTATTAAATTCTTCCATAAATCCATTCTCTATCATCTTTATTATTAATGTCTTGTTGTTTTTGTCTCTCCTGTTATATATCTCCTTCTTCTCTTCTATCCCCTTTCTTTCTATATATTCTATCATATATTCTAATGATTTATGACATCTATTTATTACTAATTTCATCATTATATCATCTTTAAATCTATTTCTTATTTTTAATACTTGTTCTATCTCTTTTTCATTCATTTGTCTTAATTTATCTAGTATTTCATTATCATTTGTCGTTATAAAACAATAATATTTATATTTGTTATTTTGATACTCTTCTATTGTTAAATCTCCTGTATATATATTTTCTATATTTTCGGGTATGTAATCTCTTATCTTTATTAATGTATGTTCATTCGTATATATGTTCTTTATATTACTATGTATATTTATCATATCTATCTCATGTGTCTCTCTATTCATATCATAATTTATATATATTATACTGTCTTCTCCATTATATTCTAAATCTTCAGTTTTTATATATTTGAATGTAAATCCACTAAAATATAATATTGTCTGAAATTCATTAAAATTTATATCTTTCTGATTAATATATCCTATTGTCTTATTGTCAATATTCATTTTTTTGTTATAATTATAAGTATATAATATTTTATTATCAATTTTTTTGTATTTTATATTATCCTTATATTTTGATATTTTATTCTATCATATTCATCTTCGTAATTACTGTCGTTATTTGATATAAATAACTTTATTCCATCATATATATTCTCATAATCTTTTATTCTATTATATCTTCTATTGTAATTACTAAATATTTCTCCTCCTATCCTAAAATTCTCTAAATTTATTTTATTTTCTCTTTTATACTCTTCCACATCATAAAATATTTTATCTAAATTACTCACTATATTTATATTATTTATCCATCCTTCATCATCACTATATCCTACATAATCTGGTATTTTTACTCTTTCCATATCACTTTTTATCCGTATCCTTCTTATCACTTCTTTATTATCATAATTTTCTATTACTAATTTTTTTATTTCTGTTTCTCTCAAATCTAATTCTCTCTTCTTTTTACAATTTATTATTTTTAACTTCTTTATATTTACATTCTCCTTCAACAACTTTTCTAAATTAAATTTTATATACACATTTCTTAACTCTAGTTTTTTACATTCTCCAAAATATATATTCCTTATCTCATTTTCTGATATCCATAAATCTTCTATTATTATCTTCTCTACCATTTTATCATTCTTATTTATTCTCTTTTTATCATCTATTATTATTCCATATAATTCTATATTCTCTCCTTCTTCTCTCCATATCTCATTATCTTTTGCTTTTATTATTATGTTTCTGTTATCATACACTATTATCTTACTTTTATTTTCTGAATCACCTAAATTATTACCTATTTTAAATATATATTCATTTAATAGATTTTTTATATTTTCAATATTTTCATCCGTAATCTTATAATCTTCTGTTATTATTATCTTATAATCTTGTATATTACCATAAAACATATAATTAATTATTATTTCTGTTTCTATTCCATCCTTACTTCTCGGAAATCTTATATATGGTTTTACTATTTTCTCATTATTTATTTTATGTTCTGTAATATCAAATAATTTATATTTATCCTCTTTAACACACATATATCTAGAATTTTCAATATATATTTTCTTATTTTTATCATCTTTCAAAAAAATTATTGATGTATCATCATCTATTGATATTATGTGAATTTTATATAATATGTATTTTTCTATCTTTTCTATATATAATACATTCACCTCTATTTTATAATATTCATATTCTTTGATAACTACTGTACTATATACACTCATTTTTTGTTATAATTATAAGTATATAATATTTTATTATCAATTTTTATTATATATTATATGTTCAAACTTTTCCATAAAAATCTTAAAATCATCTTCATCGACTGGGATGACACTCTTTTCCCTACTTCTCATCATAATAATAATAATAATCTTAATAATAATCTTAACATTATTTTATTGGAAAAAATTATATGTAAATTCATTAAAAAATGTCTATCTATCACTAAACACACTTACATCATATCTAATGCTAAAAAATCATGGATTATTCACTGTATATCTAATTTCTATCCAAAACTTTACTCTATCCTTAATATTCATCAAAATGTTATTTCAGCTTCTGATCTATATATAAATTCTGTTAATTCTTATAATCTTACTAAAATTCATACTTTCCAACATATTTTTAATAATATTCTTCATAATTCTAGTTGTTTTTATAATAATATCTTGATAATATCTATCGGTGACGGTAATCATGAAAAAATCGCTCTTCATAAACTTCAAATTTATAATCACTCCTTCATTAAATCTCTCCTCGTCAAAAAAAATTTATCTCTTAAACAACTCCCTTCTGATATTGACATCATCAAACAAATCAATTTTATCTATAATAATATTCTCTCTATTATTGATACCTCTAATGATAATATTTTGTGTTATAATCATATTTAAGTGTAATAATAAGAAATATAATTTCTATCATATGAATTTACACTAAATTTTGTTATAAATTTACAATTTCTAATAAAATTTAGGTGTAATAATAAGAAATATAATTTCTATCATATGAATTTACACTAAATTTTGTTATAAATTTACAATTTCTAATAAAATTTAGGTGTAATAATAAGAAATATAATTTCTATCATATGAATTTACACTAAATTTTGTATTTCCAGCCATAGTGATACATAACCAGGTGGAAGAAATTTCGAATCTATGAATTTCTATTCTATAATCATTATAAATGGTGATATAACCTCTTTTTTTATTTCTATAAGAATAATTTGAAGGAATTACTAAAATACCATTATAAACACTTTCAAGAATGAGATTATTTTGATTTTTAGGATAATAAAGGAAGAGAGCATTAATAGTTAATTTATTATCAGATTGATTGATTTTAATTCTATATTTATCAAAAAAACTGGCAAAATCGGTAATATTACCAGATGAATATTTTTCATATAAACTTTTATCATAAAAATCTAAACTAATAATATCAACATAATTATCATTGTTTTTTTCATTTTCTTTTAATCTACAACAACTAAACATTCTTAATATTATTTTATAAAAAAATTTATAAAATAATATTATTTTAATATGAATTATAAATATAAATATCAAAAATATAAAGAAAAATATATAAGTCTATTTCAACAACACAAAATTATTTTATTTGAAAATATTTTTGATCGATTAATTCTCTTTTGTTTTAATTATAATAAAATTTTAGATAATGATGACGACAATGAAGAAATTTTTAGTACTAATAGATACGTCCATATTAAAGGAGGTTCATCTATAAAATATCATCTAAAAAAATTAATAATCCAAAACATCATAATATAACATCTGATTTTGATTTATTTTTAATTTGTTATCCAGAAGATGAAAAAAAATATATTGATGATTTTTTTAATAAATTAAAAAATTATCTTACTGATTTTACTTTATCAATAAAAACAATAAATAATTTACATATTATATCAATAAATAATTTTGAAATGATAGATATTAGTATTTATAATAGTAATTATTCAAGATTAGATGATGATACATCAATGTTTTATTATGCTTTACAACAATTAAGACACAAATCATATTCTGATTATTTTGAGTATATTGAAGAAAATAACAAATATAATTTATTAGAAAACGAAATTAATTTAGTAAATAGAACATTAACAACATTGGAATTTGAAAAATATGCTTGTATAAAAGGAATTGAAAATCAGTTAGAATATATAAATCAATTTGATAATTGGAATTTAAAAAAAAACTATTTTCAAAAAAAACTACATAATATGTCAAAAAATATATTTTCTGGAAGATATACAGAAAAAGATATATCAACAACAGATAAATTATATAAACAATTTTATAAACAAACAAGACCAGAATATCAAAATAAAATTATATATAAATATCAAAATTATCAAAAAAAATTTTGTTTAATTAAATCTATTTTATAATTTCTAAAATATATTTTCTAAATATTTTATAGTAATAATATGAATATTATACAAAAATTTGAAAATCTTAATATTTTTTCTATAACTAACATAAATGTATTACAACAAACTATAACTAATAAAAATAATATAAATATTGCTACCGATTTCTTACATAATTTCAAAATTTATTTATCTGGTAAATATTTACTTATTATTGCTTATTTATACAATCTTAAAGATGAGTTTTTTAATACTTCCAACATCAATTTACTTCATTCTATTATTAATTTTATAGAAAATATTAAAAATAAAAATTATGATTTCCTATATAAAAATGAAACTGTTAAAATGTTCTATGATATAAAATTATTTATCGATAAATCCAAAATTGATAATCTTAAATTATTAGTTGACAAATATATCGACATTAAATCAAATTTATTTTATATCTATAATAATTATAATCCATCTTCTTTTGTTAATAATAAATATTCTGATTTAATCGAATCGCTTAACAAACAAAAAGATGATATTGTTAATTTAGGTAAAAAATATTATAATAATCTAAATCAAGATTTCTATGATAAAATTTATGACATCTCTCAAGATATTAAAAATAAAGTTGATGACAATTATTGGAAAATTATCGTCCATAATATGCTCAACAACAATTTTGAACTTTTTAATCTTAATATCTCTGACATTATCAATAAACTTAAACTTCTTAATCCAAATTTCATTTTTAATCTTCCAATCAATCCACTTAATCATCAAGAATGTATTTCTAACTTATTTATCCTAATCAATGAACTCTCCAAATTATCCTCTCCTATCAGAGATCTAGAATATAAAATATTTTATGATATTATTAATAATGATAATAATGATAATAATAATAATGATAATAATGATAACAAACATAATTATTATAAAAAATTATGTTTAATAGTAAAAAACATATATGTATTCATAGATAAAATATATTCAGATTTATTTATTATTTCTTTATAATTTCTAGTTTATTATTATAATTGATAATAATCTTTATATCATCATTTTCAAGTATTTTATTTAATATTTTAACAAATTTTTCATCTGGTAATATTGTATATCTTGAAATATCTATTATATATTTATGTATAATATTATTATAATAATCTAATTTTCTATTTTTAATTTCATTAATATAATTTCTTATTATATATTCATCGACAGTTTTAAATATTACTCTATAACTATTTCTTAAATTTTCATTATTTATTTTCTTTATTATTATATCATATATTCTATAATATTCATTATTCGCCTTACTATATGTTTGTATCAATAATTCTAATATATTTAATATATTTATATAAAATTCATCATAATTGTCTATTATCTTCTCTACACATTCATAATATCCATTTTTTATTAAACAACTCAATATCGTATTGTCAAATTCATCTCTGTATAATAAATTCTCTTTCGTCATCTTTCCTAAAATCTTATCTATTAATTCCTTACTTTTCGTATTATTTATCCTATTATACAAATTTCCATTGAATTCTAATATTTTAAATAATATATTCATCCTTCTGTCATTTATCTTATTAAATACTTCATCTCTCATATTTATCATCAAAAATTCTATTATATTATCGTCTTTTGAATGATTATAATAATATATCATATTGTTATTATTCTTATCTATCATATTTACCGTTTCCACATATATATTATCCATTACCAAATATATCAATTTTATATTGTTGTAATTCAATAAATAATGTATTACACTCATCCCATTCTCATCTATCTCATTTATTATATATTTGTCTTCCACTCTCTCGTATAATTTTTTAAATAAACTATTATCTGTATTATTTTTCGCCAAATAATGAAATATATTATTTTTTATATTTTTATTATTATTATTATTATTATTTTTTCTAATAATTTTATTAATATCACATTTCATAGACAATTTAATAAAAGCCAAATCATCATAATTTAAATTATTTGACAAAATATTATTTTCTATTATATCATAAAATATTTCTTCTATTATTTCCTGTTTTATTCTATCCACTATCCTATATAAAATTTTATAATTCTTCCTGTTTATTATTATTTTTAACATATTCACATTTCCTTCTTCATTTATCATCCTTATCATCTCTTCTAAATGTTTTTCATCATATCTCTCTATATTCTCTATCATATAATAATAATTTTTGTTCTTATACCATCTATCAAATAATATATTTATTCTGTCTTTTATTACTACCACATCCTCTATATTATCTGGTATCATTCTTATTATCTCTATGAAATCTATATTCTTTATTATCATCTGTCTCGTTCCACTATATATATTCTCTATCTCATATTTATCATTCAATCTACCTATCACTATACATTTATTATTATCATCTATTTCTAAATCTATTATATTTTTTTTACCATCTGTTATTACATAATTTTCATTTTTATTATATTCATTAATATACATATTATCTGTTAATATTATGTTTTGTCTTATGTCTCTTATCATTATTTTATTATTTTATTATTTTCTTATATGTTTATTACTATAAATTCAATTTATTTTAATTATAAAAAATTGATTTTTTTATATTATAGCTAATAACAATATATAATATAATGTCTCTTAATATCTTACATAATACTCTCCGTAAAATTAATTATTCACAACCTATTATTAGCAATATTATTGACAAAAATTTACTTAAATCTTATAAATTTGAATTAAATACCTATAATAACCATAAATATATCCATAATCCTCTGATAATTAACAGAATTATATTTATCAATAATTCCATTAATCATATTATCCTCAAAAATAAGTTATAAAAAAAATTGAAAAAATATAATATTTATATATATTAATACAAGTAAAAACTAACAGAATGGCTACACTCCACTTTTACCAGCATATCCACGATTCTGCCAATAAGCTCATTTGGCTAAATCAACAAAATATCAATGATATTCTGTCCGGTCAGAATACCATTATTTCTAACACTCTTTATAGAGCTTCCGATTTTACCATCCATACTGGTGCTTCCGCCTATACCGAATATAACAAGCTACCTACCAAGAAACCTAATCTATTCCGTGATGTTAGACTAGTTTATGGCGATCCTCTTGTTGTTTGTCCCTGTCCTTTTACTCCATGGCTCATTACAAGGGGCGAAGCCTGGATCGCTATCTATTCATTCCTGATTCAAGATATCATCACCTATAAAGACACTCTTGAAAGATGTACTGGTTTTACTGGTATCATGCACCATTTTATGATTCGTTATCGTATGACTCATACCACAGACAAAGATCTGGTTTCTACACATCTCGATAATCTTCGTCGTGATCTTAATGCTTATACTGTCAATTATTTGACACACAAGATGATTCCACAGCCACCAAGTGATTTTCTGAGAATTCCTCTTCTAAAGTATCAACGAGCGAATATTGCTTGGATGCATGATAATGAGAAATCACCGCCATCTTTTATGTGTAATCAACGCAGTTATATTTATATTGGAACTATGAGTGATGGAGTTAAACTTTATTATTCTTCATTTGCAGGTTTGTTCTGTACTGAAACATCCCAACGCCATTTTGAAAGGGATCCTACCAGACATCCTATTGATGAAAGCCGTTTTGATATTCCTAAAATCACTGTTAAGGGGGGCATTATTATGGATGATCCTGGTTTGGGTAAAACTGTTCAGATGCTTTTCACCGCTTTTGCTGACTCTGAATCCACTAAACCTACTCTCGTTATTGTCCCCGATCATCTTGTTGATCATTGGAGGAGTGAAGTTTTCAAGTTCTTTGTAGATGTCAGTAGATTTGCTGTCGTTGATAATCATATGAATTTTACTGACGAAAGATTGTATCAAAACAAAGTCATTCTGACATCTGTGGATTGTATGACAAAGTATTGTAATTTGGTATTTGGAACTTCTCAAATTTCCAGATTTGACAATTTGACTGAATCACAACTTGAACGTTCTAGTTCTCGTTGTTCGTCATTTGCTTCTAAATTCTATCAACGACCAGAAAGTGTCTATATGAACTTTTCAAGAATTATTATTGACGAAATTCACGAATTGTATAACTCTATCGATGGAAGAACCGATGACAATATCAGAAATCCTCTAATTCTTACTCTTATGCAAATTATTAAAAGTGATTTCCGTTGGGCTTGTACTGCTACCCCCTTCGTTGTCAATTATGCTATGTATTACATCATGGGTTATCTCTGTCCTGGTGAATATCAAATTTCTCAACGAATTATCTGTCGTCATGCTCACATCTATTCTACTTTCAAGAATGTTTTGAGACGCAACACCAAGAGAAGCATTCTTCAAGAATACAAGTTCCCTGAAATTCATAGAACTGTTTATCAACTCGCTATCAGTCATGTTGAACGAATGGTCTATAACACTGAAATTGAAGGTTGTCGTGATGAAACCACACTTCGTAAAATGTTGTGTGCTCTGGTTGTTAATGGTTCTGGTAGTGCTACAACTTCGGAAATCTTCACAAATCTGGATGAACTCAAGAGGGCAATGATTAAGAAATACACTGAAAGATATGATATGGCGAAACATCAATTTTTGGAATATATCAGTAGAATGTTTATTAGCTATCTTGAAAATATCCTAAAGGAAATGAATGATGAAACTGAAAGAATTGATTCGATTGATGAACTCTACGCTGAACTCAAGAAGAAATCATTGGAACAACGAGCAACTATGGAACAAAAAACAAAATTTAACGAATATGAGGAATTTTACAATAAGTTTTATGAAACTAGAAAAACATTCCTATTTATGAACCACAAACTCCGAGAACTTGAGAGAATTAGCGAATTCAACGACAAATCCGAAGAAGAACAAATGGAAGAAGAAGATGATATTTCCAAATGTGTCATCTGTATGGGTCCTGTAGCTAAATCTCTCGTTGTTATGCCCTGTGGTCATATTACTTGTCAAGAGTGTTATCAAGATGTCGAATCTCGCGGTGGTCTCTCTATTGACTCATTCCATGGCGGCGGTCATATCTATCGTAAGTGTCCGGAATGTTCCGAAAAGTGTACTACCACTGATATTAAGTTCCTTTCACGAATGGCAAAGAAGAAGAAGCAAGAATCCGATTACATCCAAAATTTCGGTACTAAACTCGGCAATCTTCTTCTTCTTCTCAAGAAACTTAAGCGAGGCGAAAAAATGGTAATCTACACTCAATGGAATGATATTATTACCAAGATTTTTAATACTATCGTCTCTTCTCTTCTTCCAATTTCAGTTTTTGCCCTTTCTCGTGATCACACAAAGGCAATTTCTGATTTCAAGTCTTCCACTGATACTAGTGTTCTTATTCTCTCTTCTGAAACCAAATCTGCAGGTATCAGTCTCATTGAAGCTGATTATATTCTACTGTATGAACCTATTGCTGGAGAACTTGGTCGTCGTCGAGAACTAAAGACACAAATTATCGGTCGTTGCCATCGTATCGGAAGAACTCGTCCCGTTAATCTTATCGAATTCGTCGTCCAAGATACCATCGAAAATCAACTCTTCCATCAAGAACAATCAATCACTATCGATCCTAACGAATTCATCGGCACTGATTACTCACTCGGAGAACTTTACCAAGATGACAGTGATGAAGATGATGAAGATGATGATGTAGATGATGCAACAATGGCAAGTGCAGCAGCAGGTGGAATGGTTGGACGAGCAATCGCAAGAGCGGCAGCAATGGATGAAGATAGTGATGATGATTAAAATTTATATAATTAAAATTATTATGATTATAATTAAAATTAATAAAAAAATTAAGAATCTGCAGAGGCATTATGTTTTGTTTCTTCTGTTGATACTTCTATTGATTCTTCTGTTGATTCATGTTTAGATTGTTGTTCAGTGAGAGATTTAAGTTTAAGTTCATTAGAATGGAGAGATTCGAGTAATTTTTTTTGTTTAGTAATTTTTTTAGTAAGTCTTTCAATATTTTCTTGATTTTTAACAAAATGAAGATGATTTTTAATTTTGGTTAGTGAATCATCAGAAAGAGGATTAACAGACATATCAATAAAAACAGATTGTGATTCATTAGAATAGATTATTTCGATTTTATGTTGTCTGTATTCATTATAAATTTCAGCTACTGATTTTCTATTTCTATGTCTATAATGTTCCCATACCATACTTCTAATATTTCTGTCTAATTTACTAGTATGATGCCACCAAATAGATTTAACTATCTTATTATTAGTCGGATCAATAACATTTCTATTGAATACTGGATTCTTATATGACATTTTGATTTATTATATACTTTATTCTATTATATATTTATTTTTTCAATTTTTATTAGTTTTATTGTTTTTATTTATAAATTAATTTATAAATAATATATAGATGATAAACAGAATACAAGCAATATTATATTATTTTTATCCATTATTTGGTGTTATTGGTTTGTATTTAGTAGCTTTAGTTATTTTTATTATTTATGGTTTGTGTAAAAAATATATCTTCTATAAATATAATAAATTTAATAAAAATGATAAACGACTCCAAAAACTCATTAATAATAATAATAACTCTATTAATGACCTAAAAAATGATATTCTTAATAATAATGATGATATTGTTTAATTTATTTTTATATTAATTTTATTTATTATTATAAATCTTCAATTAATTCCATTAATTTGGTTTCATTTTCGACTACTAACATTTTAACATTATTTCTCATTAAAAATGTTTCTAAATCACTATTTTTTCCAACAATTATATATAATCTATTTTCTGTCTTTATTTCATTATATATATTTCTTAATTCCTTTTCCACTTTTGTATTTACATTATTCTCATATAATAACATTAAACTATCTCCCTCACATACTATTTTACCTTCCGAATTTCTAGCATTCATATCTTCTAACTGATTCTGATATCTCGCCATCTGTATTATTTCATCATTCGTATATTTCTCCTCCTTTTTCTCTTCTAAATATCTCTCCACAAATGGAACATCTAACTGTCTCGCCACTTCTACCGCACTCTTATTCATTATTATCACTCTCCTCGCATAATATCCCTTCGCCGGTTCTGATAATTTACCGAAATTTCTCATCACATTCAATCTCATATTCACACTTCTCACTTTACTTTCACATTCCACATTCTCCACTCTTACTGATGTCATTTTTCTTATTTCTTCTAAATTTTCTTGTCCATTCATATATAATACATCAGCCTTAAATCCTAATATCACACTCATCTGACTTATCCATATTAAATCATTGTTTTCTGTTAATACATTCCTTACTGCATATATTCTTACATCATTAAACATCTCACTTATCCATTTTACTCTCATATTCTGATTTATTTCATCATCATCACGACATAATAATATTATATGTAATTCAGAACATCTTTCTAATACTTTATTTATAAATTCTATATGTCCATTATGTAATGGTAAAAATCTTCCTATTATAACTCCTCTCACTGTCTCTCTTTCATTATAATCTACTATTACTGGTGTTATTTTCTTTGTATATACTGCTTCATCTCTTGGTTCTAATTTACTGCTTTCTATTTTAAATGTACTCTTTGTGCTGATTTCTTTGTGATATTTTGAACTTTTAATTTCATTATTTGATAATATAACTGTTTTTTCATCATCTAGAATTACTTTTGATATAAATTTAGGTTTTCCCATTTCTATATCTTGTTTATCTTGTTTATCTTGTTTATCTTGTTTATCTGATTTTTCTAAATTAACATCATCATTTGTATTCCATTCAACAAGACCATAAACACTAGTTATTAATAATAATAAACTGGTAGCAATATTATTGATATTTAATTCAAAAGAATTATTTACAATATTTAATATTGAAACTACAATTAATAATATCCAACTTTCCATATTTCTTAAAACTAATAATAATGATGATGAAACAGTTAAACCTCTAACAAAACTATCTAATATCTTATTTAATCTATTGGTATATACATAATTATTTAATAATAATTTACTATTATATCCTTCTATCATATAATAATATCCACTTATAAATCCAGCTGATACCAATAATAATACTAGATATAACCATTTTTTAGTTATTATTTGTGTTCTAACATTATTATTAGTATCCATATTTCTTATCCAACTTACTAATGATAATAGTAATAATGGTATATTTACAAAAATATTTATCACACTCTCCGAACTATTAAAAACAAAATTCATACTTCCAACTATTATATTATATATTAAACATTGTATTAATCCACTATATCTTCTGGTTGCCATTAAAATTAATCCGGTTGCTCCTAATACACTTAAACTACTTCCAAATACATATAAAAATTTATTATTTATTGTATCGTGATTATGCCAATTTAAAAAATTAGGATTTTTACTTTTATCTATAAGATAATTAAAATTAAATAAATTGGTAATAACATTAATAAATGAATAAAAACCCATTAAAATCCATAATACATATTTCCTTCTTAAATATATATTATCCAATTTCACTAAATTTAACACTTTTTTTATCATATATATTATTATATATTATTATTTTTTTATTTTATCTTTATTAAAATTATTTATTATATCTTTTATTATATCTTTTTATAAAAAAATTATTTATTATATCTTTTATTATATCTTTATTCTCTTTTTCTAAATAATGGACTAATAATATCATTTACTATTTCTAATGTTTCCCGTTTATCTTCTTTTGTCATTTTTCCTTCATACATATTTAATTCTGTTATATCCAATCCTACTAATTTATTTGTTTTTACTCCATATTCTATCATCCTCTTCACATCTCCATAATATATTCCTTCTTTTACTGGTGTTCCTGTATGTGTTATATATTTTGGATCTATTGAATCTATGTCAAAACTTATATGTATCTTTTTACTCTTTTCCATCTCTTCTATCACTTCATCCACATTCTTCTTATTCTCAAAATTCATTATTCTCATATGATTTGGTTCCTCTTTATCCATATCTCTAACTCCATAATATACTAACTGGTTTTTTTCTAAATATTCATCATATATATTCCTCATTAATCCACTTAAATATCCTACCGGCATACCATGTGTATTCTTACTCTCTGATGTCTCAAATGTATTTATATCTGCATGTGCATCCACCCAAAATACTCGTAAATCTTTCTTATATCTATATAATGATGCTGAAACACTTGGATGTCCTACACTGTGATCTCCACCTAATACTATATTTATATAATTTTTATTAGATATATTAGATGTTGTTGATTGTTTATAAATTGCATTATATCCAACTCCCTTATCAAAAAATTTACTGTCTATTATTGTCGTTTTTATATTTGGATAATTATATTTAGATATTAGTCTAAATATATCAAATGGTGCTTTATCTACTCCTGATTTCTTCTGCCCATTCTTACAACAAGCCAAAATTATATTGTAGTAATTCATATATATTATATTATATTTATTAATATAATATATTGTTAAAAATTCAATTTTTTTGAATTAAAAAATTGCTTCCTCGGAAGTCAATTTTTTTGAACTAAAAAATTGCACCATCGGAAGTCAGTTTTTTTGAATTAAAAAATTGCTTTCAGTTTTTTTATAAATAAACAACATAAACACTCGAATAATCAGACCAAGACATAGGACATTTTATGTCTGCCGTTGTTTTTCCATTAGCTATATATGCTTTCTTTGATGCGATTATTACAGAACCAGAAGGTAGTTCTTTTAATAATTTTTCATATAATTTTTCATTTAATTCTGTACTAAAACATAAATTAGAAATAAAAACAGCAACAGGTTCTTTATCATTATTTAAAACTGTTGAAAAATTAACATTATTAAAATCATCATTAATAAATTCTACTTTTTGTGTTATTTCCGAAAAATTATTTGCCAATTGTGATTTTAATTCCATTGCTTTTTCATGTCTTATTTCCACTAATTCTATACCAACTGATTTTTTTATTTTACTACTTCCTGCCATAAATAATGGTAATTTTCCATTACCACTTCCAATATCTATAAAATATTCTAAATTTAATTTATCATATATTTCTTTTATTACTTCTATTCCTTCATATTTTATCTCTCCATATGTTATCGGATTGCCACTATAATCTTTATTATCTCTTAAATGTTCTGTTTGTGGATATAATTCTTTTAATTTAGTTATATATTCTTGATTATTACCACCAATTTGTATTTGTTGATTTTTTAGAAAAAAATATTTTTGTTTATATTTTAGATATTTTTTTTTATAATCCATAATATATAATTTACAAAGATAAATTTATTATTTTCACAATTTCAATAATATTATTAGATTTTTTATTATATTTATATTTATTCATCTTTATATCTCCATTATAATATTTCATAAAATCATTCTTTTTCTTATTATACATCTTCACAAAAACTTCCTTATATTTTTCTATACTATTATTCTTATTCACCAATTTTAAACTATTCTCTATTATCTTATACACTTCCACACCCTCAAAATATATTCCTATCTCATATCCTAATATTGTTCCTAGTTTCATTATATTTTCTTCTAAATTTTTATTATTGTTATTAAAATTTAAAATATTATAATAAATTTTAATAAAATTAGATTTATCAACTAATTTATTTATTATTAATTTAATTTTATTTTTAATTGCTAAAAAATTTATTACCTCTTTTCCACTATTTATATTATTCTCTTTCGCTATTCTATTTATATTATTCATTGTCTCTTCTATTTTATCATTTACTATATCTATTAACATTATCTTTAACATTATATAAAAATATTCAGTCTGATCTGTATAATCTAAATTATTTATCTCTGATAGTGTTTCTATATATATTTTTATATAATCTTTCACATTGTCTATCAAAAAACTATTTTTTTTATACATTAATATCATCTTTATTAAATTTTCGGTCATCTCATTATCTATCATATTTATTATTATATCATATTGCACAAATATATTCTTACTTAATCTCTTCGTATACTCATTATATTCTACCTCCACTATCAAATTTATTTTATTATTATTATTATTATAATTAACAATATTATTGTTATTATTGTTATTATTGTTATTATTGTTATTATTATTATTTTTTAGAATATCGAAAACGATATTATCAGGATTATATTTAAAATCTTTAATGATGGAAGATTTTTTGGTTATAGTTTTGGTGGTATTAAAATAGAAATTATTATTTAACATATATATTATATAAATATTTTATAAATTTATTATTTTTCCAGTATAATCAGCATATATCCCCGTTTTATAAACATCTAAATATTTTAACTGATAACATCCCTCTTTTGTATCTTGTGTATATCCTAATTTTCTATAATACTCTCTCACTCCTACTCCCGCTATCACTACCATCTTGTAATATCCATTAAAATATGCTATTTCTTCTGCTCTTTCTATTAATTTCTTTCCATATCCTTTATGTTGTGTTTTATCATCTTTATCTATTCCAAATAATATTGTATCCTCATAATATTTTTCATTTTCTTTACAAGGTGTCATTTTTCCATATGTTTGGACTTCTCGTATCATTGCTACATCTTTTAATTCATTAAATACTACATCTTTATTATTTTTTGGTAATCTCAATCTTAAAAATGAATATAATAAAGGTTTCTTTTCATCTGTTTCAAATGACAAGAAATATTCTATCGCCCTTGAACTTTCAAATTTATATTCTTTTAAAATTGGTTCTAATTTATGTTTTCTATTGATATTTCTGACATTGCCAACTTCTCTATATCTAATATCTCCGATTGTCTCTTTTCCTGTTATTCCTAATAATTCACTTCTTTCTAATGGTGATAATTGATCAAGTTTTTCTAAATCCATATCTAATTCGGAACGCATACCTGATCTTTTAGTGCCACCACAAACCATAGTAGTAGGAATATCACGAATAATTCTATCAATACGTCGTTGAGGGTCAATAGTGGTGTAAGCATACATCATATTATAATAGAGAGGATTTTTCAGTCTATATTTAATTTTATCTAAATCGGATAATTTTTTGAATTGTTTTTTTTCTTCTGGAGATAATTCTGGTTCATCGCCATAAGGTTTATAATAGCCTGATTCATACCATTGTTTAATTTTGGTATAAGGAATAGTCATACACGGATAATATTTAATTTCATCGGTTTTAAGATCAGGATTATTATTAATTTCGTCAATCATCCATCTATCTATTTCTGGCATTTTATTTATATATTCTAGCGGTGCTGGTAAATCAAACATAATATGAATACTGACTTTAAAACAATTGTCTTTTAACATTCTGATAGCTTTTTTAATATCACTGTAATCACATCTTCTATTAATATGATATAAAATACTATCTTTTAAATGTTGAACTCCAATTTGAACTTTTGTTGCTCCTATTTTTCTTAAAAACCTAATTGTTCCACTATTTATTTGATCTGGTCTTGTTTCTGGTGTTAAACCAATAACACGAGTTGGTGCTGTTTCATTTATTTTAATTTCCTCTTCCATTGATAATTTTGTAGGTAATTCTTGATTTAAAATATATTTTATAACATTATTAAAAGCATAATATATATCTCTTATAAATTCAGTTCTATATTCAATACTATAACAATCCCATGTTCCTCCCTGTATTATAACTTCCGCTTTATCTAATTGTTTTCCTTGTTGAACATATTGTGATGCTCTCGCAAAAATCTGTTTTATTGGATCAAAACAATTTTCAACTGCTCTATCAACACCTGGTTCTCCTGAAACATAAGATCTAGGCTGTCCTGGTTCATCGGGACAATAATAACAGTTATAACGACAAGACCATTTACCTGGATTAGAAGAAGTATAAGAATCATCATAATCTTTAATGATGGTGGTAGTGCCATCTGGATTAGTTTTAGTCCATTGAGGAGAACCAGAAGTGAAGACACTAAAAATGAGTTTTCCGTGATTTTCGCGAACTTCTTTAACTTTTAGGTATTTTTCTAGTTCTAAATCTTTGATAGGATATTTACCGGATTGTCTAGCAAGATAGTAAAAATAGATGAGATATCCAAATTTTTTGAAAGAATTAAAAGATTTACAATAATTTATGAAATCATTTTTGATATTGGATTTAGGGATATCAGTATTATAATATTTATCTAAAAAAGAGTAAAATATAAGTTTATCATTTTCGGTGATAGATTTAAGCCAAAAAGGTTTAAAATTAGAATTTGTATTAGTAATAGTATCTTCTATGTCCATATTAAATTATTATATATAACATAATAATATAATATTAAAAATTCAATTTTTTTAGTTTTTAGTTTTTTGTTTTTTAATATGGTTTTATTAAAAATTTTAAATATATTAATATAATATAAATGTCATTAAACAGAGACATTCAAAAAATAGTGGCAACAATATTAAAAGACCCTGATTCAGAAATAAGAGAAAATCTAATAAGTGATATATTAAAAACTATTAATAGAAATGGTTTAGATAATTTAACTATTAAAGATAAATTTTTTACTAATTCTTTATTAGCCCAAAATAATAAAATAGGTATTAATACATTAACTCCTAACCAAAATTTAGATGTATCAGGAAATGTTAATATTAGTAATAAATTATTTCTTAATGAATTAATTGTTAATAATATTATTAATAACACTAATATTGATATTTCAGGTATTACGACAACAAATAAATTATTTATAAATAAACCATCAAATAATAATAATTTTAATTTAGATGTTAGTGGTTCTGCAAATATAACAGGAGCAATATATACACAAAATATTTTTAGTAATGATATATCAAGTAATAATATTATTTCAAATAATATAAATGTAAATGATATATCTGGAAATAATATTGTTTCAAATAATATATTAAATAAAAATAATATTGATATTTGTGGAAATTTGACAGTTTATGGTAAATTTATTTATAAAGGTATTGATGGTGGTGAAGATTTTAATGATTTTTCAAGTATAATGGTTTTAGGAACAACACAAACAAAAGATTTATTAGTTTCTGAAAATGCTAATATATATGGAGATTTAGATATTTCTGGTAATGTCAGATTAAAAAATAATATTGATATATCTGGAGAATTAAATATAAATGATTTATTAATTGTAAAAAATAATCAAGTTATTATTAATAATCTTATTAATCCGTCTAGTAGTATCGAAAATATTGTTTCTACCAAAATCGCTATCAATAGACCTTTTATTACACAATATCAATTAGATGTTAGTGGAATTATAAATACAGATAATATTATTTCTAAAAATGGAACTTTTACAGAAAATGTACTAATTAATCAAGATTTAATTATTAATGGTAATTTAAATGCAATTAATGCTGATGTAAGTTTTAATAATTTAGATATAAATCTTAATTTAAGTTCAAATACTCTTAATACTTCACAAATTTATTCCAATAATATTACATCTGATAATTTAACTTTAAATAATGATTTAATTGTCAATAATATTAATACAAATTTAATTAATTCAACAATTATCCAAAATACCAACTCTATAACTTCTAATGTTATTTCAACCGATTCTTTAAATCTTAATAATTTAAGTTCTAATAATTTTTATTCTCTTAATTCCACTATTTCTTCATTAATTATTGAACAAGATATTAATATTAATGAAGTTATTTCTAATTCTATTAATAATACTGGTATTATAAATACAGATACTCTTATCTCTACTAATTTAATTGATGCTTCTGGTGTTATCGCTAGTTCATTAAATATTGATGATATTATTGTTAATTATGATGTAATAATTAAAAATAATTTAGATATTTCCGGTTTAATAACAACTCAAAATATTAATTGTGTTGATAATATTAATACTAATACATTATCAGTTAATGAAACTATTTTATCATCTAATATTATTAATAATGCACAAATTAAAAGTTCTTTTTTAGATATTTCTGAAAATGCTTATATTAATAATATTGATAGTATTAATTTAAATTCCTCTTATGCATTTATTAATAATATTGATGTTTCTGAAAATTTAAATATTGGTAATAATTTAGATGTTATTAATTCTATTACTACTTCCGATATTGTTGTTTATAATGACTTAATTGTAAATAATAATATAGATAATATTATTCTAAAAACTGATAATATTAATAATATTGTTGATATATCCGGAGATATTCTTTTACATCAAGAAAATTTAAAAGATAAATATTTGATAACTGATCAAAGTGGATATATTATTGGCAAATATATAAGACCCGATAGTGATTACATATTATCAGATAATACTTTTGAATATCAAAGTATTGAAAGTAATTTAATTATAAATAATGATTCAAATGCTATAATAAATACTGATACAAATGTAAATATTGATACTTCTGCATCTTTATTAACATATGGTGGAGTTTATATTAATAAAAATCTCATAATTAACGAAAATATAGTTATTCATAATAAAGATGAATTTATTGATGAAAATAATAATAAAAATACTTATATTAGTAATGATAATATAACAACTTATGCTAAAACTACTATTTATAATAATTTAAAATTAGATAGTTTAGAATTACAAAATGAAAATAATGATGTCATCTTTGATATTAAAAATAATCCAACTAATATTTCTATTAATTATGATATTAAAGATTTAATTATTAGTAAAAATGGACAAAGTAATTTATTGACTTTTGATCTAAATAACAATCTATATATCGGTAATCCTACCATTTTTAAAAATAATTTACAATCTGAATTTTTTAATATTTCATCTTCTTCCGTTATTTCTGATTATATTAAATTTTATACTTCTGATGTTGCCACTTCTAATCATTTTATTTATCCTTCCAAAATTTATAACTCTCTTATACTCTCACATAATTATAATAATGATGAAATTATTGATGGTTCTGATTTATCAGGTTCTTTTATTGATATTGGTGATGGTTATATTGCTTTACATAATTTTAATTCTGATAACTCTAATAATATCGATATTCCCACTTTATTCCTAAATTCTAATAAAAGAATTGGCGTTCTTACTAATTCTCCTCAATATACTTTTGATATTGTTGGTGATCTAAATGTTAATAATTTTATTAGAACTAATAATTTATTTATTCCTAATAATAATAATGATAATTATAATTTTGATTTATATTATGATAATAATATTCTCTATTTCGATATTAATAATTATCATAATAATCTTAATCTACCATTCTATTTTAGAAAAAAAAATAATGATAATCTCAGTTATACTAATATTATCTATGTTGATTCTAGTAATAATATTTCTTTTAATTCTAATACCACTAATAATAATTTTATTACTTTCGGCAAAAATATTCTCTTCGAAAATATTGTATCCTCTATTAATTTTAATAATAACTCCATCAATAATGATTCTAATAATAATCTCTCCATACTTAACTCTTCTTCTAATTCATCTTTAACTCTATTTAATGCTGGTAATATTGATATCAATAACACTTCTACACAAAATTCACTTAATATTTTTAAATCTAATAATGGTACCGGTTTAAGTATTGACAAAAATTCTGGCTCCTCTTCCGCTTTCTTTATTAATAATTCCGGTTCTGGTAATGCCGCCAAAATTGTTAATCATTCTTCTAATTCTTCTGAAGCTTTATTAATTGAAAATTATGGTTCGGGTGATTGTTTACGCATTATCGATAATACCTCCGATACTTCCCTTTTTAGAGTTGATTCTGCAGGTAATGTTGGTATCGGTCTTTCCTCTTCTAATCTTACTGAATCTTTCCATTCATTTTCTTCTTCCGGTTCTAATAATACCAATATCAGACAAAATTCTTCTCGTGTCGAAATTTCTTCTACTTCTTCTACTTCTACTTCCACTATTACTACTAATTCTTCTTCTATTGTTCTACAACCTAAAGATGAAGTTTATATTCAAAGAAGTGGTGTTTCTTCATATCTCCGCTTTCTACCTTTTAATAGCACCACTACTATTATTCAAGTTTATAATGATACCACTAATCAAAAAATTTCTTTTAATTCTGCAGCTTCTACCAATGGTTGTATGAATCTCTATCCTCTCGATAGACGTGTAACTATCGGTTTAACTACTATTGATTATTCTCGACCCCCAGGTGTTTTGAGTATTGTTAGATCTAGCACATCACATCCAAATTTACCTTTTATTATTTGTGAAGGCGACTTTTCTTCACTCGGTTCTATTGATATTAATTCTAAAGGTAGAATTATTAATTGTATAAATCCTATTAATAATCAAGATGTAGCCACTAAATCTTATGTTGACGCTTTTTTAACTAATAATAATAATTTTTCAGGTATTAATACATTTAATACTACTACTAATGGTTATACAGTCTTTAATTCCGGTTCTACTGGAACTTCTTCTGTTTATATTTATAAACAAAATGCTGGTTCAGGTTTATATTTAAATACTTCCAGTGTTGCTAAAGCTATATTTATCGACAATAATAGCACTAATAATTCAATTCATATTACACATAATAATTCTTCCAATAATTCTGATACTATTCTTATTGAAAAAAATGTAGGTTCTGGTGATGCTATCAATATTACTGATACTGGCAGTTCTGGTAATAATTTTGAAATATCTAGAAGTGGCGGTAATGGTAATATTCTTAATTTACTTAAATCAGGTTCAGGTACTGGTTCTGTTATCAATATCTCTAATTCTTCTACTACTAATGGTAATTCTATCCGAATTTCACATGCAGGTTCTCAAGAAGCTGTTTTTATCGAAAATACCGGTTCTAGTGATTGTATCAGAATCGCTGATCAATCTTCGGATACTTCTTTCTTTAGAATCGATTCGGCTGGTCGTGTCGGTATTGGCGTCGATTCTAATACTCTTAATATTGCTAATGTTAATATCATCCCATCTGATAATACTATCCCCACTTTAAGAATTAATCGTAATACTACTGGAACTAGACAAAATATTTTTGAAACTACTGGCTCTTATCAACAACTTAATGTAGATAATTCAGGTATTATCACTTTTAATCTTGTTTCTGGTTCTACTTCTTCCTCTTCTGTCTCTATTAATATACAATCATTAGGTAGAATTATTAACTGTCTTAATCCTATTGATAATCAAGATGTCGCTACTAAAGCTTATGTTGATACTAATGGCGGTTCCGCTATCCTCCCTACTATTAATAATTTTACTAATATTAATACTTTCTCTAGTGGAACTAACAGTTCTTCAATTTCTACCGGTTCTATTATAATTTCTAATAACGGCGGTTTAGGTGTCTCTGGTAATATTTATACTTCCAATATTAATATTATTAATAAATTAGATGTCTCTGGTATTGATATCAGTAATAATTTAATCATTAAAAATGAATTAGATGTTAGTGGTATTGATATCAGTAATAATTTAATTGTTAGAGGAACTGCAAATATTACTGGAACAACTACTTTAGGAACTTTAACCGCTACTAGTGCTAATATTACCACTTTAACCTCTACTAATCAAACTTTATCTAATAAATTAGATGTTAGTGGTATTGATATCAGTAATAATTTATTTGTTAGAGGAACTGCTAATATTACAGGAACAACTACTTTAGGAACTTTAACCGCTACTAGTGCTAATATTACTACTTTAACCTCTACTAATCAAACTTTATCTAATAAATTAGATGTTAGTGGTATTGATATCAGTAATAATTTATTTGTTAGAGGAACTGCTAATATTACAGGAACAACTACTTTAGGAACTTTAACCGCTACTAGTGCTAATATTACTACTTTAACCTCTACTAATCAAACTTTATCTAATAAATTAGATGTTAGTGGTATTGATATCAGTAATAATTTATTTGTTAGAGGAACTGCTAATATTACAGGAACAACTACTTTAGGAACTTTAACCGCTACCAGTGGAAATATTACTACTTTAACTGCTACTAATCAAACTTTATCTAATGAATTAGATGTTAGTGGTATTGATATCAGTAATAATTTAATTGTTAGAGGAACAACTGCTTCAACTAATAGAACTACTGGTGCTTTAGTTGTTTCTGGTGGTTTAGGTGTTTCTGGTTCTGTTTGTGCTTCTGGTATTTATCTTAATTCTAATTCTATTAGTTCTGATTTAATCACTTCTGTTAGTAGTGTTAATTCTAATAATGTCTTTGCACATTCTAATAATACAGGTGATATTTTCTGTCAAATTAATTCTTCTGGTGCTTATTTAACTATTCAAAATGCTACTGGAACACCTAATGGTTGTTTAAGAATTAGACACCAAGATGCTACTACTTCCATCGTTGATATTCGAAATTCAGATAATAATACAAATAGAAAAATAGCATTTACTAATAATGGTTCAACTTCTATTTCTACTATAAATATATTTTCAGCTAATAATTCAGTAGCTATTGGTAATTTAACACCATCTGATAATAGTTCAACTTCTACTTTATATATAAATAAGAGAACAACAACAGGTGATACCTTAACTTTAGATGCTAGTGGTGGTGTTGGTGGAATTCAACCAATATTAAGATTAAGAAATTCTGGTAGAACTGGATTAGAAACATTAGATTATGGTGAAATATTATATAATAATAATTCTAGTGATTTTGCTAGAATAAGAATGTACGATATTACAACAAATGTAACCGGAAATATTAATGGTGCGTGGAGAGGTAGAATTTCTTTCTTTACACAAAATGGAAATGGAACATTACCTGAAGTTTTAAGATTAGATACAGATAATAGTGATATGACTAATATTTATACTTATGGAAGAACTAATATTTCAAATGGTTGTATAATAGCAAATAATAATGGTAATATTGATTTTTCTGCTAATAGACCAGTTAGAATATTAAATAATACTGCCAGTTCCTCTACTACTACTGGAGCTTTAATTATTACAGGTGGTTTAGGTATTAGTGGTGCTATTTATTCTTCTATAATGGATATTTCTGGTAATAATTCTAATACTAGTTTAAATATAAATCATACTAGTAGTAATACTAATCCAGCTATTCAAATTACTAATTCTGCTACATCTTCAAGTGCTATTGGTTTAAATATATCTGGTGCTAGTGGAAATATTCAAGCTATTGTTAATACTGGTTCAAATAGAACTGCTAATTTTGAAAATACAGCAACTGGTAATTGTATGAGATTAAGAACATCTGCTAATGCTGGAAAAACTTTGGAAATTATAGGAGAAAATACTAATTCATCAGTATGTGTTGAAATTAATAAATCGGGTTCAGGAAATGGAAATGCTTTAAATATTTCAGATGCAGGTTCCGGAACTGGAATAGTTTATTCAAAAACTGGTAATGGTATAGGATTACAAATAACACAAAATGTCAATAATTCAAATCCAGTATTACAATTACTCCGAAATATTGGTGATGGTGATATGATATCTGTCACACAATCAGGAACTACAAGTGGAAAATTATTAAATTTACAAAATACTAACGCTTCAAATAGTAATCAAGGAATATTTTTATCATCAAATGGAACTGGTAATAAATTACAAATAGATGATACTGGAACAGGAATATCATTAGATATAAATAAAAGTAATGGAGGTAATGCTTTACAAATTGATAAGACATCAGGAACATCAACTGCAGGTAATCTGATTTATTTAAATAAAGAAGTTGGTAATGATGTTTGTTTAAATATATTAAATGCTGGAACAGGAAGAGCTTTACAAATATTTGATACAGCTAATATTGAAACAATGTATATAAATAAAAATGCTAATAATACAGCATTGACTATTGAAAAAATAGGAGGAACAGGTGCTAATGTTATATTAAATAAGACAAGTGGAGCAGGTAATAATCTAGAAATAACAAATAGTTCAGGAACTACTGGAGGAGCATTACAAATTAATGATAATGCTACAAATATAAGTGTTGGTATCACTAAAAGTGCTAATGGTAATGCCGTTCAAATTAATAAGTCTGCTGGAACAGGTAGTGGATTAGCAATTTTTAAAAGTGCTGGTTCAGATCCTACAGTATATATAGAAAATACATCTGCTAGTGATTGCTTACGTATAGCAGATGTAACAAGTGATACAACACTTTTTAGAATAGATGAAGATGGAAGAGTTGGTATTGGTGTTGGAACAGGAACATTAACAAATATATTTGAAAGCAATGGATCATCTGGAACAATTACCACACAAATAACACAAGGAACAACTGCTTTAAGTTTAAGTGTGAATGATTCAACAGTGGGTTCATCTCGTATAGATTTTGATACTACAGGAACCACTATTACTGGAAGAAGTGATATAATATTTGAACCATCAAGAGGTACAGGTAGTGGCGGTTCAACATCTAGAATTAGAATGACAACAACAACAAATAATGGTATTATTATACAAGGATATAGAGGAAATGCACCATCAGCACCTTTTAGATTTGCTTTTGCTATGCCTGCCAGCACAACAAGTTCAATGAATATTTATGTTGATAGTGGTAGTAGCGTAAATGCAGGAAAAGTAAAAATGGGTAATTGTAATTTTAATGATGGTGTCCCTGCTTCTGTTGTTGAAATAGCAAGAAATAATACAATTCATACAACTGAACCAAGTTTATTATTTACTGGAACTAATCCTAGTAATAATATTATTATGAATTGTAATAATGGAAAAATTTCTAATGTTGCCGATCCTACTGCTTCTAATGAAGTAGCTACTAAAAATTATGTTGATTCTAATAGTGTTTTATTAAATAATAATAATACTTTTACTGGTATTAATACTTTTAATAATACAACTGCTAGTTCTTCAACTACTACTGGTGCAGTTATAATAAATGGCGGTTTAGGAGTAAGCGGTAATTTATTTTGTAATGCAATTGGTTCTCAATTTGACGCAAGATCTTCTGGTAATGTTGGAACTTTAAAACCATCTGATATTTCAGCAAGAACTGTAGAATTTGGTTTTGGTGTTTATAATAATACAAATGGAAATGAAGGTTATGCTGATATAATACATTTTAATAATTGGGATAATAATTCTGGTGGTAATAAAAATGTTTTAATGTTAAGTAGATCTTCAAGTTTTGGTATGAGAATATTTAAAGGTGGTTATGATAGTACTAGTAATTATACTGATTATAGAGATGTTTTATTACAAGATATTAATGGTAATATTACATTAAATAGTAGAAGTATTGATATTAGTAGTAATATAGATTTTAGTTCTAGTAAAATAATAAGAATACATAATACTACTGCTAGTTCTTCTACTACTACCGGAGCTTTAATTATTACAGGTGGATTAGGTATTAGTGGTGCTATTTATTCTTCTATAGTGGATATTTCTGGTAATAATTCTAATAGTAGTTTAAATATAAAGCATAGTAATAGTACTAATCCAGCAGTTCAAATTACTAATTCAACATCGTCATCTACTAATGCTTTAAATATTTCAGATGCCGGTTCAGGAACTGGAATAATTTATTCAAAAACAGGTAATGGAATAGGATTACAAATAACTCAAAATGTCAATAATTCAAATCCAGTATTGCAATTACTCCGAAATGTTGGTTCTGGTGATATGATATCCATATCACAATCTTCTACTACAAGTGGAAAATTTTTGAATTTAGAAAATACTAACGCGTCAAATACTAATAATGGAATATTATTAAAATCTAATGGAAGTGGTAATAAATTACAAATAGATGATACTGGAACTGCTGGTTCATCATTAATAATTAGTAAAAATGGTTCAAATACTACTGGTAATGCTATTAATATTTCAAAAACAACAGGTTCTGAATCTGTAATTTTACTTAATAATACTACTGGTACTGCATCTGGATCAATGATTGAAATTAATAATACTGTTAATACATATAATCCAACAAATGGACATATTTATATAAATTCAAATGGTAATGGATTCAAAATGAATATAAATGATACAGGTAACGGTACAACTTGTCAAATTACTAAAAATAATGTAGGTAACGGTAATCCTGGATTACAAGTAAATACAACTTCAAGTGGAAGATGTGCTGAATTTTTCCATTCATCTAATGTTAATGTTAGTGCTGTAAGAATGACCGCTAATCATTCTGGAGCATTATTAGATATTCATAAAACAGCAGGAAGTGGTGTTGCTGTTGATATAAGTAATAATGGAACTGGAACAGCTCTTAATATTGTTAATGATGGTGATAGATTAGCATTAAATATAAGGGGAACAAATCCAAATGTTTATGTAGCTGGAAATGTTGATATTAGTGGTAAAATAACTTCAACATATACAGGAACATCCCTTTATAATGATGCTTCATTAACATTATCAAATACAGCAACAGGATCAACAGCACCAAATATGGAAATTTATGCAAGAGCAGGAAATGGTATTCAAATTTTTAAATCAAATGGTACTAATGAAGCATTATATATTGAAGATACAAGAAGCAATACAACAAATCATACTGTTAGAATAAATAGAGCAGTAACAGGAAATAGTTCTGGTAATGCTTTGAATGTTGAAGGTAATGTTGATATTGCTGGTAATTTAACATTAGGGAGTTCATCAACAGGTGGACAAATTAAATTTATAGATGCTTTAGGTGATCCAGGACCTTCAATTACTTATAGAACTATTCCGGCAGATCAAGGTAGTTCAAATGAAAGAACAGAATTAATAATATTTCATAGTAATGATAATACAATTAATACTGCAGGTGATGATCTGATAACATTAAGAGCACCAGGTATTAGATTACAAACATATGATAATGCTTCTGTTAATAATATAAATAGTAGCACAGGTTCAAATGATAGATTATATATAACACCATTGGGACAAATTAATTTATATGGATATGTAAGAATTTGGGGTAGTGGTGTTGCAATAGGTTATAATACTAATTTTTTCCACGGAACAGGTAATGATTGGGCAGTTGCTTCAGACAGAACAGGTAATGTAAATTTATATGCTGAAGCAATACATGTAAATTATTTATATGCTATATCAGATATAAGAACAAAAAAAAATATAGTAGAATTAAATGATAATGAATCATATAATATTATAAAAAATATTGAAATTATAAAATATGATTATAAAGATGAAATAAATAAACCAGATAAAAATGTTATAGGATTTAATGCACAAAATATTTATGAGCATATACCATATGCTACGACAAAATTAAAAGATTATTTACCAAATATATTTAAAAGATATGATTATATAAAATTAAATGATAGTGAAATACAAATTGTGTTTGATATTGATATTTCAGGTGTAATAAAATTAAATGATAAAATTAAATTATATGATGTTGATAAAAATGATATAATTGGTATAGTAAATATTATTAATTATAATTCAAATACAATTAATATATTGTTTAATAATAAAATATATAAACTTTTTGATTATTCATATGTATTTGTTTATGGTATTGAAGATGATTTATTAACTATTAATAAAGATAGAATATTTGCTGTTTTTGCTTCTGGAACACAACAACTTATTAAAGATAAAGAAGTTTTAGAAAATAAATTATATAATCTTGAAGAAATTATTCTAAATCAAAATTCACTTCTTGAAACACAACAAAATACTATTAATAATCAACAATCACAAATTCAAAATTTACAAAATCAAATTAACCAAATTTTACTGCGATTAAATTAAATTTATTTTCTTTTTTATTTATATAAATATACTTATATGAATAAAACACGTGTCAAAAAAATAATTAAAAACCAATTATTCCTTGGTGTCAATAAATTAACTGCTAAAGATGCTAAAATTACTAATTCTATTGCTATGATTAACGGCTCCATTTCCGGTGTCAATCCACCTATTAATCCTAATGATGTTGCTATTAAATCTTATGTTGATACTAATTCTGGTGGTGGTTCTGGTGGTGGTTCTGGTGGTGGTTCTGGTAATATCAATGATACTAGCAATAATGTATTTACTGGTATTAATACTTTTAATAATTCTACTCCTTCTACATCTTCCACTACCGGTGCTGTTATTATTTCAGGTGGTCTAGGTATTAATAATAATCTTTTTGTTGCTAATTCTATTAATTCAACTTCATCCTCTTTCTCTTCTAAAATTACTACTCCCGCTATCCACGCTCTCACTACTTCTATTGATATTTCTGGACGTCTAAATATTTCTAATCCTATCAATCCTAATAATCCTGTCAATCTTTCTTTCCTTCAATCTAATTATAGAAATTCTTCTTATTTTGACTCCTCTTTCAATTCTTTACAATTTCAAATTAATAATCTCGATCAAATTTATCTTTCCGATGTCTCTTTTAATAATTTTATCAATTCTATCTCCAATAATTTAGATGTTTCTAATATTAATATATCTAACTCACTTATCATTAATAATAAATTAGATGTCTCCGGTATTGATATCAGTAATAATTTATATGTTTCTAATTCCGCTACTATCAATAATAATTTAGATGTCTCCAGTATTGATATCAGTAATAATTTATATGTTTCTAATTCCGCTACTATCAATAATAATTTAGATGTCTCCGGTATTGATATTAGTAATAATTTATATGTTTCTAATTCCGCTA
>VFQS010000373.1_pt1 | contig 52522 bp, 40 predicted proteins | sample 3512361 | NCBI WGS metagenome assembly VFQS01 (sample SAMN10412375, study PRJNA504923) | tailings metagenome | isolation source: Relicate 1 Philex TSF3 active mining | place: Philippines | reverse complement strand
CGTGGACCTCAGCCTCAAGCGCGGCGAAGTGCTGGGCCTCATCGGCGAGTCGGGTGCGGGCAAGTCCACGATCGGCCTGGCCGCCATGGGCTTCGCCAGGCCGGGCTGCCGCTTCGTCGACGGCACGATCATGTTCGACGGCATCGACCTGCGGGCCGCGGGCGAGGAGGAGAAGCGCCTTCTCTGGGGCGCGCGCATCGCCTATGTGGCGCAGAGCGCGGCGGCCGCCTTCAACCCCGCGCACAAGCTGATCGACCAGACCACCGAGACGGCGGTGCGCCGCGGCATCATGGACCGCGACAAGGCCGTAGCGGATGCCATCGACCTCTACCGCCGCCTGCAATTGCCGAATCCGGAGCGGATCGGCGAGCGCTATCCGCACCAGGTCTCTGGCGGGCAGCTGCAGCGCGCCATGACGGCCATGGCCATGTCCTGCCGCCCCGACCTGATCATCTTCGACGAGCCGACGACGGCGCTGGACGTGACCACCCAGGTCGAGGTGCTGGCCGCCATGCGCAACATCGTGGAGCAGTTCCACACCGCGGCGATCTACATCACCCACGACCTCGCGGTCGTGGCGCAGATGGCCGACCGCATCATGGTGCTGCGCCACGGCCTCGAGGTCGAGGAGGCCCCGACGCGCGACATGCTGAAGGAGCCGAAGCAGGACTACACCAAGACGCTGTGGGCGGTGCGCAAGCTCGCCAAGGAAGAATCGATCAGCGACGACGTGGCGCTCAACGTGCGCAACGTGGATGCGAGCTATTCCGGCGTCGTGAAGGTTCTCGACAACGTCACCGTCCGCCTGCCGCGCGGCCGCACGGTTGCCGTGGTGGGCGAGTCGGGCTCCGGCAAGTCGACCCTGGCGCGGGCCATCACCGGGCTGCTGCCGCCCTCCAAGGGTGACATCCTGTTCAACGGCAGGCCGCTGCCGCGCGCGCTCAAGGACCGCGACAAGGACACGCTGCGGCGCATCCAGATGATCTACCAGTCGGCGGATACCTCGCTCAACCCGCGCCAGACGATCCGCGACATCATCGGCCGCCCGCTCGAGTTCTATCACGGCGTCAAGGGTGCGGCGCGCGACCGGCGCGTGGCGGAGCTGCTGGACGCGATCGAGCTGAACGAAAGCTACATCGACCGCCTGCCCACCGAACTCTCGGGCGGGCAGAAGCAGCGCATCTCGATCGCCCGCGCGCTGGCCGCCGGGCCCGAGATCATCATCTGCGACGAGGTGACCTCGGCCCTGGACCAGATCGTGCAGGAGGAGATCCTGACGCTGCTGATGAAGCTGCAGAAGGACACCAACGTCTCCTACCTCTTCATCACCCACGACATAGCGACCGTGCGGGCGATCTCGGACGAGATCGTGGTCATGCACCAGGGCAAGGTGGTGCAGCAGGGGCCGAAATCCCAGGTGCTGAACCCGCCCTATCCGGCCTACACGGAGCTTCTGCTCTCCTCCGTGCCGCAGATGGACCCGGACTGGCTCACCAACCTGTTGGCCCAGCGGGCCGGCGCCAAAGCGAAGGCCTGAAGCGGGCCGACGTGACTTGACGGCGGGAAGGCGGCTCTGCAAGAGGGGCCTCCGTCCCGCTTGTCCGTTTCACAGGATCCGCCCGTGCCAACATCCGCTCTGTCCCATCTGCGCAAGACCATCGGCGGCACCAGCTTCATCGAGAAGGGGGAGGGCGAGCCGCTTCTGCTGATCCATGGCGTGGGCCTCAACGCCGAGGCCTGGGCGCCGCAGATCACGGCCTTCTCCGTCACCCACCGGGTGATCGCCCTGGACATGGCGGGCCATGGCGAAAGCCAGGCGCTGCCCGGGGACGCCACGCTCGACGATTACGTGGCCCAGGCGCGCCGCCTGCTCGACGATCTCGGCATTGCCGCGGCCAATGTGGCGGGCCATTCCATGGGCGGCCTCGTCGCCATCGGCCTGGCGCTGTCCCATCCGCAGCGGGTGAAGCGGCTGGCCGTTCTCAACTCTGTTCATGAACGCTCGCCCGAGGCGCGCGCCGCCGTGGAGGCCCGCGCCTCCGCCATCGCCCCCGGCCTCGGCTTCGATGCCACGCTGGACCGCTGGTTCGACGCGGACGAGGAGGCGCTCCGCAACCGCGTGAAGGGCTGGCTGGAGCAGACGGACCTCGCCGCCTACGCCACGGCCTACCGCATCTTCGCCACCAGCGACCGCGCCTTCGCCGGCCGCCTGTCCGGCATCCTGTGCGCCGCGCTCTTCGCCACGGGCGAGGGTGACCCGAATTCCACGCCCGCCATGGCGGAGGCGATGGCGGCCCAATCCCTGCGCGGCCGCAGCGCCGTCATTCCCGGCGCGCGCCACATGATGACGCTGACCCACTGGCAGGAGACCAATGCGCTGCTCTCAGCCTGGCTGGCGGAGCGCCTGAGCAGCTTCGACAACCGGGAACTGCGCACCGCCTTCGGCAGCTTCATGACGGGCGTCACCATCGTGACCACCTCCGGGGTGGACGGAAGCCCGCGCGGCTTCACCGCCAACAGCTTCACCTCCGTCTCGCTGGAGCCGCCGCTGCTCCTCATCTGCATCGGCAAGTCCGCCGCGAGCATGGATGTGTTCCGGCAGGCCCGCGGCTTCGCCGTCAACATCCTGTCGGAGGCGCAGAAGGACACCTCCGTGCTCTTCGCGTCGAAACGGGCGGACAAGTTCGACGCCGCGCGTTGGCGCCCGGGGCCCTTCGGCAATCCGCTGATCGAAGGCTCCGCCGCATGGTTCGACTGCGCCCGGTACCAGGTGATCGACGCGGGCGACCACATCATCCTCATGGGCCACGTCGAGGCCTTCTCCTATTCGGACGGCAATCCGCTGGGCTATGCGCGCGGCCACTACATCACGCTCGGCCTCGAGCAGGCGGCGGTGAATGCGGCCTCCTCCACCAGCCGGACGGTGGTGGGAGCGATCCTGGAAAGCGACAACCGCCTCATCCTCCTGCCGGACCCGTCGCGCCCCAATGGGCTCACCCTTCCGGAAGTGGGCCGTCAGGGGCCGAACGGCAGCGCCTCGCAGCTGCATGACCTCCTGCTGCGCGAGGGCATGGATGCGACGCTGGGCTTCCTCTTCGCGGTGTTCGAGAACCCGGGCACGCGCGAACAATGCATCTATTACCGGGGCGAGGCGCTGCTCCATGCGCGCGGCCGCACCGTGCTGGCGGATTTCGAGGACATTCCCTGGGACCGCCTGCCCGACGAGCCCACCCGCTCCATGCTCCGGCGCTATGCGGCGGAGCGCAAGATCGGCCGCTTCAAGGTCTATTCGGGCGACCATCGCCAGGGCACCGTGAAGGCGGTGGATTGAACTTTCGCAGGCCTTCCGCAGGCGTTGAGAGACGCCTATCAGGAATTGACAAAATCCGTGGGAAGGCTTTGATGAAGCATGGCTCGGGCAACCATTGAGGATGTCGCGGAGGAGGCGGGCGTCAGCGTCGCCACGGTCGACCGCGTCCTGAACGGCCGGGCCGCCGTCCGGCCCAAGACGGCCGAGCGCGTGGAGCAGGCGATCCGCCGCCTCGATTACCAGCCGGACAGGCTGGCGGCGCGCCTCGCCCGGGCGCGCGAATACCGCTTCTGCGTCATCCTGCCCGAGGGAACCAACGCCTTCATGGCGGCGCTGGCGGACGCCGTGCGCGAGGAGGCCTCGCGCATGAAGCGGGAGAAGGTGGTGATCGACCTCCGCCACACCGACGTGTTCGAACCGCAACTTCTGGCCGCGACGCTCGACTCGATCGGCACCGTCTATGACGGGGTCGCCGTCGTGGCGCTCGACCACCCCCGGGTGCGCGAGGCGATCAACGCGCTCTGCGATAGGGGCGTCACGGTCGTGACCCTCGTCTCGGATGTTCCGAGTTCGAAGCGGGCGCATTTCGTCGGCATCGACAATGCCGCGGCGGGCCGAACGGCGGCAACGCTGATGGGGCGCTATCTCTGCGGGCGGAAGGGCATGGTCGGGCTGATCGCCGGCTCGCTGTCGCTGCGCGACCATGTCGAGCGGCAGTTCGGCTTCGAGCAGGTGATGGCCAGCGATTTTCCCAACCTCACCCTTCTCCCCCTGCGCGAGGGCCGCGACGACCGCGACAAGGTGCAGAAAGTGGCGGAGCAGCTCCTGCTGGACCATCCGGACATGATCGGGCTCTACAATGTGGGTGCCGGTTCCGCCGGCATCGCCGCGGCGCTCGAGGAGGCCGGCCGGCAGCGCGAGGTGGTCTTCATCACCCATGAACTGACGGACGACACGCGCCGCGCGCTGATCGACGGCACCATCGACATCATCATCAACCAGGATGCCGGGCATGAGGTCAGGAGCGCCATCCGCGTGCTCATGTCCAAGGCGGACCGGCAACCCATCGTCGAACAGATGGAACGCATCCGCATCGACATCTATCTTCGTGACAACATTCCGTAAGAGGACGGCAGCATGTATCTCGGACTGGACTTCGGCACATCATCGGTGAAGGGCGTCTTGATCGACGCGAAGCAGAAGATCGTGGCCACGGCCTCGGCGCCGCTCAAGGTGTCGCGCCCTCATCCCGGCTGGTCGGAGCAGAACCCGGAAGACTGGTGGAAGGCCTGCAACAGCGTGGTGAAGACGCTGGGCAAGATGAAGCCGAAGGCCATCGCCGCCGTGGAGGGCATCGGCCTGTCCGGCCAGCAGCATGGCGCGACGCTGCTCGGCAAGGACGGCAAGGCGCTGCGCCCCTGCATCCTGTGGAACGACGCGCGCTCCTTCCGTGAATGCGACGACATCGAGACGGCGGAGCCGAAGGCGCGTGAAATCTCCGGCAACATCCCGCTCGCGGGTTTCACCGCGCCGAAGCTGCTGTGGGTGAAGAAGCATGAGCCGAAGATCTTCAAGCAGGTCGCCAAGGTCCTTCTGCCCAAGGACTACATCCGCTTTCGCATGACGGGCGAATATGCCTCCGACATGTCGGACTCGTCGGGCACCTACTGGCTCGACATTGCGAAGCGCGACTGGTCGGACAGGCTGCTCGCCGCCTCCGGCATGCGCCCCGACCAGATGCCGAAGCTCTATGAGGGAACGGATGCGACCGGGCAACTCACCCCTGCGGTGGCCAAGGCCTGGGGCATGCCGAAGCGGCCGGTGGTGGCGGGCGGCGGCGGCGACAATGCCGCGGCGGCCTGCGGCATCGGCGCGGTGACGGACAATTCCGCCCTCGTCTCCATCGGCACCTCGGGCGTCATGTTCGTGTCGAACGACCAGTTCCGCCCCAATGCGGGGCGCGCGGTCCATGCCTTCTGCCACGCCGTGCCGAACACCTGGCACCAGATGGGCGTGATCCTGTCAGCTGCGGCGAGCCTCGAATGGCTGGCCACCATTCTGGGCAAGCCCGCGCCGAAGCTCACCTCGGCACTCGGCACCAAGCTCACCGGCCCTTCGCCCGCGCTGATGCTGCCCTATCTCTCCGGAGAGCGCACGCCCGTGGCCGATGCGCAGGTGAGGGGCCTCGTCATGGGGCTTGGCCATGAGAGCGACCACAAGACGCTGACCCACGCCGCACTCGACGCCGTGGCCTTCGCCTTCCGCGACTCGCTGGAAGCGCTGAGGGATGCGGGAACGGAAGTGAAGCGCGTCACCGCCGTGGGCGGCGGCTCCAAGTCGGAGCTCTGGCTCAAGATCATCGCCACCGTGCTGGGCGTGCCCGTCGACCTGCCTGCGGCGGGCGACGTCGGCGGCGCCTTCGGCGCGGCGCGCTTGGGGCTGATCGCCGCGACGGGGGCCGATTACGCCAAGGTGCTGACCGCGCCCAAAACCGCGCGCACCATCAAGCCGGAGCCCAAGGCGCGCGAGGCCTATGAGGAGCACTATCGCCGCTACGCGAAGATCTATCCCGCCATCAAGGAGATTTACCGCTGATGTCCGCTTTCTATTCCCGCAAGGATCCGGTCCGCTACGAAGGCCCCGGTTCCACCAGTGAACTGGCCTTCCGCTGGTACAACCCTGACCAGCTCGTGATGGGCAAGCCGATGCGTGAGCACATGCGCTTCGCGGTCGCCTACTGGCACACGCTGTGCTGGCCCGGAACCGATCCCTTCGGCGGCGACACCTTCATGCGCGAATGGCACCACACGGGCGACGAGATGGCCGCCGCGCGGATGAAGGCCGACCTGATGTTCCAGACGCTGGAGATGCTCGACATCGACTTCTTCTGCTTCCATGACCTCGACATCGCGCCGGAAGGAAAATCGCTGAAGGAGTTCAACGCCAACGTCACGGAGATCGCCAGGGTCTTCGAGAAGAAGATGGCGGCGAAGAACAAGAAGCTCCTGTGGGGCACGGCCAACATGTTCTCCAACCGCCGTTTCATGGCGGGTGCGGCCACCAACCCGGACCCGGACGTCTTCGCCTATTGCGCAGCCCAGGTGAAGCACTGCATGGACGTGACCAAGGACCTCGACGGCGCGAATTACGTGATGTGGGGCGGGCGCGAGGGCTATGAGACGCTGCTCAACACCAACATCGGGCAGGAGCTGGAGCAGGCCAAGCGCTTCCTCTCCATGGTGGTCGACTACAAGCACAAGATCGGCTTCAAGGGCCCGATCCTGATCGAGCCGAAGCCGCAGGAGCCGACCAAGCACCAGTATGACTATGACGTGGCGACCGTCTACGCCACCATCTGCTCGCTGGGCCTGCAGCAGGACGTGAAGGTCAACATCGAGCAGAACCACGCCATCCTCGCCGGCCACACCTTCGAGCATGAGATCGCGCTCGCCTCCGCACTCGGCATCTTCGGCGGCATCGACATCAACCGCGGCGACTACCAGTCCGGCTGGGACACGGACCAGTTCGCCATGAACATCCCCGAAATGTCCTTGGCCTTCCTCGAAATCCTGAAGGCTGGCGGCTTCACCACGGGCGGCCTCAACTTCGATGCCAAGATCAGGCGGCAGTCGATCGACCCGGACGATCTCCTCCATGCCCATGTGGGCTCGATGGACGCCTGCGCACGCGGCCTGCTGATCGCGGCGAAGATCCTGGAAGACGGCAAGCTGGGCCAGATCGTCTCTGACCGCTACGCCAAGTGGAACGAGCCGAAGAACAAGGCGATGCTCGAAGGCAAGGAAACTCTCGAATCCATCGCGGCGCGCGTCCATGCCGAGGGCATCGAGCCGCAGCCGAAATCCGGCCGGCAGGAACGCATCGAAACCCTGCTCAACTCATACATCTGAAAAACAAAGGTCTAGGGAGGACCAACCATGCCGATGGACATCAAGGGACCAGCGATCTTCCTGGCGCAATTCGCGGGCGATGCAGCGCCCTTCAACTCATGGGACTCGATCACCAAATGGGCGGGCTCGCTCGGCTACAAGGGGGTGCAGATCCCCAGCTGGGACGGCCGCCTGTTCGACCTGAGAAAGGCCGCCGAGTCCAAGACCTATTGCGACGAGGTGAAGGGCGTGGCGCAGGCCAATGGCGTGGAGATCACCGAGCTCTCCACCCATCTCCAGGGCCAACTCGTGGCCGTGCACCCCACCTATGACGAGGGCTTCGACGCCTTCGCGCCCGGCGCCGTCCACGGCAAGCCGAAGGACCGCCGCGCCTGGGCGGAAGATCAGGTGAAGCTGGCGGCGAAGGCCTCGAGGAACCTGGGCCTCACCAGCCACGTCACCTTTTCGGGCGCGCTCGCATGGCCCTTCATCTATTCTTGGCCGCCGCGCCCCCCGGGCCTCATCGAGGAAGCCTTCGACGAGCTCGCCCGCCGCTGGAAGCCGCTGCTCGACGCGATGGACGAGAACGGGGTGGACGTGGGCTATGAGCTGCACCCCGGCGAAGACCTGTTCGACGGCATCACCTTCGAGATGTTCCTCGAACGGCTCAACAACCACCCGCGCGCCCAGATCAACTATGATCCGTCGCACTTCGTGCTGCAGCAGCTCGACTATCTCGACTTCATCGACATCTATCATGAGCGCATCTGCGCCTTCCATGTGAAGGATGCGGAGTTCAACCCGACCGGCAGGCAGGGCGTCTATTCCGGCTTCCAGCCCTGGCTGAAGCGCGCGGGCCGCTTCCGCTCGCTGGGTGACGGGCAGGTGGATTTCGGCGGCATTTTCTCGAAGCTCGCCGGCTACAACTATGACAGCTGGGCCGTGCTGGAATGGGAGTGCTGCATCAAGGACGCGGTGCAGGGCGCGGCCGAGGGCGCGCCCTTCATCGAGAGCCACATCATCAAGACGACGGCGAAGGCCTTCGACGATTTCGCGGGCGGGGCTCAGGACAACTCGAAAGCCCGGCGCATGCTGGGCCTGGCCTGATCAGGGGGAGACAGAGCATGGTTTCGGGACGGAGCGACGCGAACACGGGCCGCATCAAGCTCGGCATGGTGGGCGGCGGGCAGGGGGCCTTCATCGGCGCCGTGCACCGGCTGGCCGCCCGCATGGACGACCAGTATGAATTCGTGGCCGGCGCACTCTCCGCCGACCCGAAGAAGGCGAAGGCCTCAGGCCGGGAGCTGGGCCTGGCGCCGGACCGCATCTATGCCGACTTCAAGGCCATGGCGAAGGCGGAAGCGGCCCGCGCGGATGGCATCGAGGCGGTCTCGATCGTGACGCCCAACCACGTGCATGTGCCAGCCGCGATGGCCTTCATCGAGGCCGGCATCCATGTGATCTGCGACAAGCCGCTGGCCCTGAGCCTCAAGGAGGCAAAGTCGCTTGAGAAGCTGCTGGCGAAGAACCCGGACGTGATCTTCGCCCTCACCCACAATTATTCGGGCTATCCGATGATCCGCCAGGCGAAGGCGATGGTGAAGGCGGGCGAGCTTGGCGACGTCCGCGTGGTGCAGGGCGAATATCCGCAGGACTGGCTGACCACCGCCTTGGAGAAGACGGGGCAGAAGCAGGCGGCCTGGCGCACCGATCCGAAGCGCTCAGGGGCAGGCGGCTGCGTGGGCGACATCGGCACCCACACCTTCCAGCTCCTGTGCGACGTCTCGGGTCTCACGGCGCAAGAGGTCTCCGCCGATCTCACCACCTTCGTCAAGGGCCGCGCGCTGGATGACAATGTGCATGTGATGCTGCGCTTCAAGGGTGGTGCGAAGGGCATGCTCTGGGCCAGCCAGGTGGCGCCCGGCAACGAGAACGGCCTCAGGATCCGCATCTACGGCACCAAGGGCGGCCTCGAATGGAAGCAGGAGGACCCGAACTACCTTTGGTTCACGCCCTTCGGCGAGCCGAAGCGGCTGATCACGCGGGGCGGTGCGGGCTCCAACGCCGCCGCGGGCCGCGTGACGCGCATTCCGCCGGGCCACCCCGAAGGCTATCTCGAAGGCTTCGCCAACGTCTATTCCGAGGTGGCGCGCGCCATCAAGGCCAAGCGGGCGGGCGGCAAGCCCGAGAAGGATGTGGCCTTCCCCGGCATTTCGGACGGCATCGCCGGCATGGCCTTCATCGAGGCCTGCGTGAAGTCGTCGGAAAAGAACGGGAAGTGGACCAGGCTGTAGGGTCTAAGCCGCTTGGCGCTATTGGAGCAACGGTCGGTCACCTGAAACCGGCCCACGCTCCTTCTGGTCGTCACCCCGGCGGAGGCCGGGGCCCAGCTTCGGGCGTGTACCACCGGCAAAGACAGCTGGAGTCCGGCTTGCGCCCGAATGACGGCCAGTCGCGTTGCATGCGCCTCGCCTCACTCCCCCGCCGAACTCAATATGTGCTTCCTGAGCCGCCGCACGCCGTACCAGACGAGAAAGACGATGACCGGGATGCTCAGCAGGCTGACGAGTTTCGTCTCGACATGGGCATATGCGCCGAGGCCCTCGATCAGTTTCGCGACGATGCCGATCAGGTAATAGCTGATCGCCACGACGGACAGCCCCTCCACCGTCTCCTGCATGCGAAGCTGCTGGTGGCCGCGTTTCTCCATCGACTTCAGCACTTGCTGGTTCTGCGCTTCGAGGGCGATGTCGACGCGCGTCCTGAGCAGGTTCGAGGCGCGTTCGCTGCGCTCCGCCAGGCTCTTGATGCGGTCCGACACGGCAAGGCATGTGGCCATGGCGGGCGAGAAGCGGCGGTCGAGGAAGACGCCGAGCCGCTGGAAGCTCATGACCTTTTCTTCGCCCAGCTCCGCGATGCGCTTGTCGACGAGGGCGGCATAGGCGCGCGAGGCCGCGAAGCGGTAGCTGGTGCGGCTGGAGACCTCCTCGACGTCGCGGGCGATGCGGCTGAGCTCGGCCAGGAGCTGCTCATCCTCCCGGCTCTCGCGAGCAGAGAGCATGTCGGCGGTCACCTTGGACACGGCGCGTTCGAGCCCTGCCAGTTCCGCCTGCACCTTCCGCGCCAGCGGCAGGGCCAGCAACGCCATCATGCGGTAGGTCTCGATCTCGTGGACGCGGCGGACGACGCGGCCGAGCCGCAAGGGCGAAAGCCCGTGGTCATGCACCAGGATGCGCGTGTAGCCATCCGGCCCGATGCGGAAATCCGTCCAGACCGTCGCCTGGCCCGAACTCACGCGCGAGCCCGCCAGGTCCTCATGGCCGAAAAGCGCCACGAGGGCCGCCACATCCGGCACGGGCTCCTCTGCGGCCAAGATGCGGGTGTGAATGCCGACGAGGCGGGAGCCGGGCAGCCCGTCCACCCAGCCCACGGGCAGGATGGCCAGCGCCTCACCCTTCTCAAGGCCGCCCTCGGCGACGACGCTCACCCGGTAGAATTCGCCATGGCGCTCATATTTGATCTGGCCGCCCGCGATCTCGGCGGAGTGGTGGGCCGCGCCCTCGGGCGGGGGCTTGACGCCCAGCGCGTCGCACAGGAGCTTCACATGGGCCAGCGGGTCGCCGTCGCCTTCGCGGAGGATGAAGGCCAGATGGGTGACGCGCGACGGCGCCGTCACCGGAAGGCCGGGACGTCCGTGGAGCTCGTCGTTCAAGACGTACCGGAGTTCGTGATCGCGCATGTGCTTTCCTTACGAAATCTTTAGGTTGCCGGGTCACCGCGGTCAATCGCACGGCGGGCGGGCTTTCCCCGTTCCCCGCCATTCTCTATGCTGCGCCGCATGACACCTGCCCGGCAGAGAGCACATGGCGAGGCCGCAGCGCCGCTGCGCAAGGCGGCGCGCGACGTGCGCCGCCTGCAGCTCATCGAGGCCACGGTTCGCGTGCTGGCCCGCAAGGGCTATGCCGCGCTCACCGTGGCGGATGTCGCGAAGGAAGCCGGCCTTTCGCCCGGGATCGTGATCTTCCATTTCAACAGCAAGGACGAATTGCTGGCGGATGTGCTGGGCTTCCTCGCCGCCGAATACCGCCAGCACTGGGACACCCGGTCGCGGCTGGCAGGCGCAGGGCCGGCCGGGCGGCTGAAGGCCCTGCTGCTGTCGGACTTCGACACCACCGTCTTCACCCCGGAGAAGCTCGCCGCGTGGATCGCCTTCTGGGGCGAAACCCAGGGGCGGCCGGTGTATGACCAGATCTGCTCAGGCCTCGACGCCGAGCGGATGCAGGCGACCGAAGCCCTGTGCCGGGAATTGAACGAGGCCGGCGCCTATGGGCGCGATCCCGCCCTCGTCATGCGCACGCTGGAATCGCTGTGTGACGGGCTCTGGCTGGGGCTTGCCGCCAATGGTGCGGGGCACAAGGGCCGCGTGACCGCCGCCGATGCCCAGAACATCATCGGGGCGGCGCTGGCCGCATTTTTCCCGCAGCATTATCCGCAGGGTACTTGAGTTGCGCACCTCAGATACCCCCTTTCGCGCCGCAGCAAAATCTCTATAAGAGCCGCCGAATTCACTCGACCCCAACCCGGAGACCATCCACATGACGAAAGTCCGTGTCGCCATCAACGGCTTCGGCCGTATCGGCCGCAACATTGTCCGCGCCATCTATGAATCGGGCCGCCAGGACATCGACATCGTTGCCGTGAACGACCTGGGCCCGGTCGAGACCAACGCCCACCTCCTTCAGTTCGATTCGGTGCACGGCCGCTTCCCCCGTGACGTGACGGTGAAGGGCGACTCGATCTCGATCGGCGCCGACCAGTTCAAGGTCACCGCCATCAAGGATCCGAGCCAGCTTCCCTGGAAGGACCTGGGCGTCGACATCGCCCTGGAATGCACCGGCATCTTCACCGCGCGTGACAAGGCCGCGGCCCATCTCACCGCCGGCGCCAAGCGCGTCATCGTGTCCGCGCCGTCGGATGGCGCCGACTTCACCGTCGTCTATGGCGTGAACCACGACAAGCTGTCGAAGGATCACGTCGTGATCTCGAATGCCTCCTGCACCACCAACTGCCTCGCGCCCGTGGCCAAGGTGCTGAACGAGGCCATCGGCATCGAGAAGGGCATGATGACGACGATCCACTCCTACACCGGCGACCAGCCGACGCTCGACACGATGCACAAGGACCTCTATCGCGCCCGCGCCGCGGCGCTGTCGATGATCCCGACCTCGACGGGTGCGGCCAAGGCCGTGGGACTGGTGCTGCCGGAGCTCAAGGGCAAGCTGGACGGCATTTCGATCCGCGTGCCGACCCCGAACGTCTCCGTGGTCGATCTCAAGTTCATCGCGAAGCGCAAGACCACCAAGGAAGAGGTGAACGAGGCGATCATCAAGGCCTCGAACGGCGCGCTGAAGGGCATTCTCGGCACCACCGACCGGCCGAACGTCTCGATCGACTTCAACCATGATCCGCACTCCTCGGTCTTCCACCTCGATCAGACCAAGGTGATGGACGACAACTTCGTCCAGATTCTCTCCTGGTACGACAATGAGTGGGGCTTCTCGAACCGCATGGGCGACACGGCCGTGCATTTCGGCAAGCTGATCGGCTGATCCGCACATGACCAGGCCCCTCCTCATCTCGCCCTCCATTCTCGCAGCCGACTTCGCGCGGCTGGGCGATGAAGTCCGCGCCATCGATGAGGGGGGTGCTGACTGGATCCACATCGACGTGATGGATGGGCACTTCGTGCCCAACATCTCCTTCGGCTTTCCCGTCATCGAGGCGATCCGCCCGGTGACGAGGAAGCTCTTCGACGTGCACCTGATGATCACGCCCGCCGACCGCTACCTCGAGACCTTCGCGAAGTCGGGCGCGGACGTCATCACCGTCCATGCCGAGGCGGCCACCCACCTCGACCGCTCGCTGCAGGTGATCCGCGCCATGGGCAAGAAGGCGGGCGTGTCGCTCAACCCCGCGACACCGGCGTCCGTGCTGAAGCATGTGCTGGACCGGCTCGACCTCATCCTGGTGATGACGGTGAACCCCGGCTTCGGCGGGCAGTCCTTCATGCCCGCCATGCTCGACAAGATTTCGGAGGTCCGCGACATGGTGCGCGGACGCGACATCGACATCGAGGTCGACGGCGGCATCACCCGCGCCAATGCGGCTGAGGTTGCGCGCGCCGGCGCCAATGTGCTGGTGGCCGGTTCGGCCATTTTCAAGACGAAGAACTACGCGGAGGAAATCCGCGCGATCAGGACGGCGGCGACGAGCCTCGCGGTTTAGAACAGCGCGCCCACATATGGGATCGGCGAAGTTCTCTGGTTGAGGCCGTCATTCCGGCGAAGGCCAGAAAAAGTGGGAGCTGGTATGGTGAGGGCCCTTACGGCCGCTTCTCCACCCACTCCAGGAACGACTCAAGCCACTTCGCCAGATAGCGCTGCGTCTCCGCGTCGGTGAGGTTTCCTGCCGCGTCGAACTTCTCTTCATTGTGGTTCACGAAGATTTCCGGGCGCGGCATGGTGATCGCCTGCAGCGCCTGCAGGTTCTGGCGCAGGTGATATTGCGCGCGGGCCGTGCCCACGAACTGCCCACCGCCCGCGCCGACGATCCCGACACGCTTCCAGCGGAAGGGTGAACCCCCGCGCGAGAGCCAGTCGGTCGCGTTCTTCAGCACGCCGGGAACCGAGAAATTATATTCCGGGCAGGCGATGACGATGCCGTCCGCCGCGCGGATCCTCGCATCCAGCGCCGTGACCGCCTCCGGCTTGCCGCCCGCCGCCTCGTCATCCTCGTTGAACAGCGGGATGCCGTGGAGCGTGGCGATCTCGACGCTCACGTGGGGAGGTGCCAAGTCCGTGATGGCGCGCAGCAGCCCCGTGTTGGAGGATGCCTTGCGCAACGAACCGCTGATGCCGAGAAGAACCGTCATGCTGCCCCCTTGATCTCCTGAAAGGCCGCAAGCGCCTTGTTCCGCGCTTCGCCATGGTCCACCACAGGATGGGGGTAGTTCCGCCCCAGTTCAACACCCGCCGCATGCAGCACCAGGCGCGGCGCCTCCCATGGGCGATGGATGAATTCCTCCGGCAGGCGCGCCAGTTCCGGCACCCATTTGCGCACATAATCGCCTTTGGGGTCGAACTTCACGCCTTGCAGGACGGGGTTGAAGATGCGGAAATAGGGGGCGGCATCCGCCCCGCAGCCCGCAACCCATTGCCAGCTCGCGGCATTGTTGCCGATGTCGGCATCGACCAGCGTGTCCCAGAACCAGCGCTCGCCCTCAGTCCATGGAATCAGCAGGTCCTTGATCAGGAAGGAGGCCGCGATCATGCGCACGCGGTTGTGCATGATGCCGGTGGCCCAGAGCTCCCGCATGCCGGCATCGACGATCGGGTAGCCGGTGCGGCCGCGCTGCCATGCCTTCAGCGCCTGTGGGTTCTCGCTCCAGGGGAAGGCGCCGAATTCCGGCCGGAAAGGTGCGGTGGGAAGTGTCGGCCAATGGTGGAGCAGGTGGTAGGAGAACTCCCGCCACAGCACCTCCTTCAGGAATTTTTCCGCTGTCTTGTCCAGCCTGCCTTGCGCCGCGAATTGCGCCGCCCGCACGGCATGCCAGCACTGGGCCGGGCTGACCTCGCCGAAATGGAGATGCGGCGAGAGGCGCGAGGTGACGTCCCTGTCCGGCCTGTCCCGCTCATCAGCGTAGAGGGCCAGCCCCTCCGCGACGAAGCTGGCGAGGCGGGCGGCGGCGCCGTCCTCACCCGGCGTCCAGTGCGCGGCGATGTCCTTGGCCCAGTCGGGCTTGGTGGGAAGAAGCGCCCAGTCCGAAAGCAGGTCGCTTGCCAGCTTGCCTCCCCATGGCGTGAAGGCGGGCACGGGCTTCAGGGGCCTGGCCTCCCCCGCGGCGAAGCAGGCTTTCGAGAAGGGGGTGTAGACGCGGTAGGGCTCGCCCGATCCGTTGCGGATCGCCTCCGGCTCATGCAGCAGGAAGCCGCCATAGCGGTGGCAGCTGGCCCCCGCCGCGTCACAGGCCTCCTTGACGCGGCGCTCCAGCGCGCCGGACCAGGGCGCGTAGTCGCGCGTGAAGTGGACGGAGGCAGCCCCAGTCTCTGACAGTACCTCGGCAATCACCCGGTCCGCCGCTCCACGGCGAAGCACCAGTGGCACCCGGGCTGACAGCGCTTCGAGGCTTTTGTGCAGCCACCAGCGGGAGGCACCGCCCAGGCGCCATTCGCCGGGCGTCTCGTCGTCGAGGACGTAGAGGAAGATGACGGATCCCTGGGCCGATGCGGCGGTGAGTGCGGCATTGTCGGCAAGGCGGAGGTCCTGCCGGAGCCAGTAGAGCGAAGGTGAGGTCATGCGCATGTCTACGCAATGAAAAGGGGGCGGATCAACCGCCCCCTTCGCCGTCCGGATCGTGCCCGGGCCTCAGTCGAGATCGCTCTGTTTTTCCTTCAGCACCTGGGCGTAGACGTTGATGATCAACGCCGCCAGCAGGATCAGGCCGCGGATCAGGATCTTGAGGAAGCTGTCGATCTGGATGTGGTCGAGGCCGTTGTTGACCACGCCCAGCACCAGGAGCCCGATGATGGTGTTGCCGATGCCGCCGCGCCCGCCGAACAGCGAGGTGCCGCCCACGACGACCGCCGCGATGGCATCGAGCAGGAAGGCATCGAACTGGTTCTGCTGGGCGGAGCCGAAATAGGCGACACCCAGCATGCCGGCGATGCCGGAGCACACCGCGCAGATCACCATCACCGAGCCGATGATGAACTTCACGTTGACGCCCGAATATTCGGCCGCCTCGCGGTTGCCGCCCACCATGTAGATGTAGCGGCCGTAGCGCGTGTATTTCAGCACCAGGTGGCCGACGAGCAGGAAGACCAGGCAGACGATGATGGTCCAGCCGATGGGGATGAACATCGCCTTGCCCGCCGCATCGATGCCGAGCGGAATGCTGAAGGCCGTGCCGGAGCCCAGCGTGGTGATCAGGTCCGGATACTGGTAGGCGATCTGCCCGCGCACCAGCATGGCTGAGACGCCGTTGGCGATCTGCATCATGGCCAGCGTCATGATGAAGGACGGGATGCCGATGATGGTCATGCCGCCGGCCGTGACGAGGCCGAAGGCAAAGGCCGCGGCCAGGGCGAGTATGATCGCGATCCAGCCCTGCATGGGCACATTGGCGATGTTCACATAGTCCGGCTGGATGGTGAAATAGGCGACCGTGATGCCCACCGCATTGGCCACCGCCGCCACCGACAGGTCGATCTCGGCCGTGAGGATCACATAGGTGAGGCCCACAGCGATGATGCCGGTGATCGACAGCTGGCGGATGATGTTCAGCGCATTGTCGAGCGTGAAGAAGGTCTCGCTCGCGAAGCTGAAGAAGATGACGAGCGCCACCAGCGTGAACACGGGCGCGATGTTGCGCAGCTGGTCCGCCAGGAAGCGCTTCAGGTTGAAGCTCTTGGGCGCCACGGTTTCTACCGTCGTCATTGTTGGTCCGTCTCCCCTCAAATCTCAGGCTGCCGACAGCAGGTCGGCTTTTTCGATGTGGCCCTTCGCGAATTCGCGCGCGACGGTTCCCTTCTTGATGACCGTCACCCGGTCGGCGAGCGTCAGGATGGTTTCGGGCTCGGTCGAGAGCACGAGGATCGCGACACCCCTGTCACGCAGCGACTTGACGATGCGGATCACATCCTCCTTGGCGCCCACGTCCATGCCGCGTGTCGGCTCCGACAGGATCAGCACGCGCGGCAGGTGGGTCAGCCACTTGGCCAGCGCCACCTTCTGCTGGTTGCCGCCCGAAAGCGAGCCCAACGGGATCGAGGTGCGCGGCGGCCTGATCTGCAGGTCCTTGATGTGCGCCTCGGTGATCTTCTTTTCCTGCTTCGGCTTCACCAGCAAGCGGTGGATGCGGCCGAGGATGGCGATGGAGACGTTCTTGTAGACCGGCTCCTGGCGGAACAGCATCATGCGCCGGTTTTCCGGCACGAAGGCGATGCCCGCCGCGCGCGCCGCCGCCGTGGACCGGAAGCGCACCGGCTTGCCGTCCAGCTTCAGGCCCCCGCGCCGCAGCGCGACCTTGCCGAACAGCGCGCGCGCCAGCTCGATCTGGCCCGAGCCCATGAAGCCGTAGACGCCGGTGATCTCGCCCGCGCGGAGATCGATCGAGAAGTCGCGCAGGTTCCTGCCGTCGCTGACACCGTGGACAGAGAGCACCACGGGCTTGGAATCGTCGCCTTTCAGCTCCGCTTCCTCGCCCATGTGCATGCCCTTGGAGCCGCGGCCGATCATGTGGGAGATGATGAGGTCCTTGGTGAGGTTCTTCGTATCCTCGGTAATGACCTTGTGACCGTTGCGGAACACCGTCACGCGGTCGGAGATGTCCAGCACGTCGTCGAGGAAGTGCGAGATGAAGACGATGGAGCGGCCTTCGGCGCGCAGCCTGCGCAGCACGGCGAAGAGCTGCTTGACCTCGGGCGGGGAGAGCGCGGAAGTCGGCTCGTCCAGGATGATGATCTGCGCGCCGGAGAACAGCACGCGCGAGAGCTCCACCAGCTGCTGCAGGCCGACGGGCAGCGAGCCCATGGTGGTGGTGGGGTCGATGTCGAGCCCTAGGCTGGCGAGCAGCTTCTTCGACTCGCGGTTCATGTGGCCCCAGTCGACCGTGCCCAGCGCCGTGAGCGGCTGGTTGCCGAGGAACACGTTCTCGGCGACCGTGAGGTCCGGAACGATGGACAGTTCCTGGTGCACCATGCCGATGGAATTGGTCAGCGCGTCGCGCGCCGAGCGCAGCCGCACCTCGCGGCCCTTGATCTTCATGACGCCGTCGAATTCGGTGTGAACCCCGGCGATGATCTTCATCGTCGTCGACTTGCCCGCGCCGTTCTCGCCGACGAGGCCGTGGATCTCGCCCGCATTCAGCGTGAAGTCGACGTTCTTCAGCGCCATCACGCCGCCGAAGTGCTTCGAGACATTGTGAAGTTCGAGCAGGGGCGTTTCGCCCCCGCTCGTCACTGTTGCGTGATCGGACATCACGTGATGATCAGATCAGGAAGTTCTTCTGCAGCCACAGGTGGCCGGGCGCCGTATCCTTGGTGATGACGGGGCCGTCGGCCAGGATGAAGTCCGGAATGTCCTTGCCGGCCTTCTCGCCGCCCTGCACCGCGGCCACACCCGCCGCCACCGACCAGCCGTGGATGCGGCAGGAGGGGTTGCGCACGGTGGCCACCATCACGCCTTCGAGCACCGCGTTCACTGCGGGCGGCATGGCGTCCACGCCGGCGATCAGGATGTCGGTGCGGTTCTTGGCCTTCATGACGTTGTGCGCGGCGAGCGCCATGTCGTCATTGTGGAAGAAGGCGCCCTTGATGTCCGGATACTGGGTGAGCAGCGAATCCCAGATGCGGGCAACCTTGGTCACGTCCCAGTCGGCGGGCTGCTCGTCCAGCACCTTGATGTTGCCGTTGCCGTCAACAACCTGGTGGAAGCCCTTGGCGCGGCCCTGGGCGCCCGAATGGCCGAGCGCGCCTTGCGTCATCACCATGTTGCCGCCGCCGCCCATGGCGGCCACGAGCGCGGAGGTGACGACCGAGCCCATCATGATGTTGTCCGGCGCGATGAAGGTGTGGATCGGCACCGTGCCCGGAGGAGCCACCAGCGTGTCCATGGCGATGACGGGCGTTCCGCCGTCGATCATCTTCTTGATCGGATCGGTCAGCGTGCCGATGCCGAAGGTCTGGATGGCGACGAAGTCCCACTTCTGCGAGGCCATGTTGTCGATGGCCGCGCGCTGCTTCGTGGCGGAGAGTTCGCCGTCGAACCAGGTGATCTCGACGTTCATCAGCTTGCCCCAGGCTTCCGCCGCCTGCTTGCCCTGGGCGCACCACGTGGCCTGGAGGCCGGCGTTCGAGAAGGCAGCCTTCATGGGCTTGCCCGAGGGTGCCAGCGCCTGCGCCATGGCGGGATCGAAGCCCGCATCCGCGAGCAGTGCCGCGCCGAGTGCCGTGGCGCCCAGCTTCTTGAACACGTCGCGGCGTGTGGCGGCTTCCTTGATGAGATCGTTGAGCATTGCTTTGGTCCTCCTCCAAGCGTTTGTTCGCGTCGTGCGCCCGACCGGATTCGTGCCGTCTCTTGCGGCCGGATTTTCGTTGGGGACGCCGATCGTGAAAAACATCCATCAGAGCCGAGACTTTGTCCAGAGCTATTGTCGGACAAATGTTTTTTGCTGCAGAGCGTCATGGCTGCTGCGCTTGCGAAAGTCCGATGGGGCCCAAGCGACGGGCCTTGCATTTTCTCCATATTTCGGTGCTCATAGCCGCAACGGCCACAACGAACCGCATGACATGTCTGCACCGACCGAAACCCGCCCCGATTACCGTCCTCAGAAACCCGAAACCCTCGCTGCCTATCTTTCGGGCATCGAACGCGTGCGAATGATTCTCGGCGGCGCGCCCGCGCAATGGACGATCGCGGAGGTGGGCGACGGCAACCTGAACCTCGTCTTCATCGTGAAGGGGCCCGCGGGCGGCGTGGCGGTGAAGCAGGCGCTCCCCTATGTGCGCCTGGTGGGCGAAAGCTGGCCGCTGCCGCTGTCGCGCGCGCATTACGAACACATGGCGCTTTCCGAACAGGCACGGCTTGCCGGGCGCCTCGTTCCGGAAATCCTTCATTACGACGAGGTCCAGGCCCTCATCGTGATGGAACTCCTCGAGCCGCACATCATCATGCGGCGCGGCATGATTGCGGCGACGGAATACCCGAAATTCGCCGAGGACATATCGACCTTCATGGCGCGCACCCTCTACTTCACCTCGGACCTGGCACTTCCCGCCGACAGGAAGAAGGCGATGATCGCGGCCTTCGCCGGCAATACGGCGCTGTGCAAGATCACCGAGGACCTGATCTTCACCGATCCCTACCGCGTCGCGGAACTCAATCGCTGGACCTCGCCGCAACTCGATTCTTATGCCGCGCGCTGGCGTGAGGACGGCGACCTGAAGGTGGCCGTGTCGCGCCTCAAGCTCAAGTTCCTCTCCTCCGCCGAGGCTATGCTGCACGGCGACCTGCACACCGGCTCGATCATGCTGACGCCCGGGGAGACGCGCGTGATCGACCCCGAATTCGCCTTCATGGGCCCGATGGGCTTCGACGTGGGCGCCATCACCGCCAATTTCCTGCTGAACTACTTCGCCCAGGACGGGCACGAGAAACAACCCGGCGAGCGTGAGCGCTACCAGGAGTGGGTGCTCGCGACGCTCGAAGGGATCTGGACGCTGTTCCGCGCCAAGTTCCTCTCGCTCTGGCGCGAGAACCCGACGGGCGATGCCTATCCCGCCTCGCTTTTCCAGGGGCCGGACGGGGAAAGGTGCCTCGAGGCCGAACGCCAGGCCTATATGGACCGCCTCTGGGCGGACACGGTGGGCTTCGCCGCCGCCAAGATGATCCGCCGCATCCTCGGTCTTGCCCACAACATCGATCTCGAATGGATCGAGGACAAGGACCGCCGCGCCACATGCGAGGCCCGCGCCCTGACGCTGGCGCGCGACTTGATGGTGAACCCGGACCGCTATCCAGCGATTGCCGCCGTCACCGAAGCCGCGCGCCGCACGAGGCGTGACGTCAGGAGCTACTGAGCGGCCTGCAAGGCCCGCTCGGGAAAGGCCGCGGCAATCGCCGCGCGGTTGGCCGCGATGACCCCGCGCTCGGTGATGAGGCCCGTCACATAGCGCGCCGGCGTCACGTCGAAGGCATAGTTGGCCACGCGGGAACCGCGCGGCGTGATCTCCACCGTCTCGATCCGCCCGTCCTCCGTGCGGCCCGTCATGTGGGACACCTCGTGGCCGCCGCGCTGCTCGATGGGGATCTCCTTCACGCCGTCCACCACCTCGAAGTCGATGGTGGGCGAAGGAAGCGCCACATAGAAGGGAACGCCATTGTCATGGGCGGCCAGCGCCTTCAGGTAGGTGCCGATCTTGTTGCAGACGTCGCCCTGGGCGGTGGTGCGGTCCGTTCCCACGATGACGAGGTCGACCATGCCGTGCTGCATGAGGTGGCCGCCGGTGTTGTCGGGGATGACCGTGTGCGGAACGCCGTGATGCAGCAACTCCCAGGCGGTGAGGGACGCGCCCTGGTTCCGCGGCCGCGTCTCGTCGACCCACACATGCACGGGGAGGCCGGCGTCATGCGCGGTATAGATGGGGGCGGTCGCGGTGCCCCAGTCGACCGTCGCCAGCCATCCGGCGTTGCAGTGGGTGAGGACGTTGATGGTTTCGCCCGGCTTCTTGGCGGCCGCGATCCTGGCGATGATCCCGTGCCCGTTACGGCCGATGGCCTGGTTGATGGCCACGTCCTCGTCGGCGATCTGGGCGGCGCGCGCATAGGCCGCGGCGCGCCGTTCCCCGGGCGCCAGGGGCTTCAGCACCCGCATCATCTCGTCAAGCGCCCATTTGAGGTTGATCGCGGTCGGGCGTGTCTTCACCAGAAGGTCATAGGCGCCCTTCAGCGCGTCATCGGAACCGTCCTGCCGCATGGCCAGGGCCAGCCCATAGGCGGCCGTGACGCCGATAAGCGGTGCCCCCCGCACCAGCATGTCCTTGATCGCCACCGCCGCCTCCTCGGGCGTGCGCAGCGTCACGGTCTCGAACAGATGCGGAAACCTGGTCTGGTCGATGATGTCCACCGCCCAGCCATCCTCATTCAGCCAGATCGTACGATAGTGCCGTCCATTCACGTTCATCTATAACCCTCCATGCCGGCGAATGTGGAGGATAAGCGGCGGACAATCAATCGCCGGATGTGTCCGGGTCCACCCAGCGGCCCGGTCCGCGGCGCTTTCCGCCCTGCGCCGTGTCCTCGTCCTTTCCGTTGCTGGCCCTTCCGCCCCGGTTGGCGCTGTCCTCGGCGGCGTCCGTCTGGTCGTTCGCGCGGCTCGCGGTCTCGTCGATGTCGGCGGGCTTCTTCATCGCAACCTCCGTTTGGGTCTGCGAACGCCGGTGGGATGCGATGGTTCCCGGTTTGCAACCGCATGATAACTTATGCGCGAGGATCTCCATAAATTATTCGTATATGCAGGGCAGGTGTGAACCTCTAATCACTGGCCGCCGTAAAGCTGGCGAGGTAATCAGGGAATTGTCCTGGCGAATGCGCGAAGCGCCTTGACATCATGAGCGACTCTGGCGACTTGAGCGCGGACGGAACGCCGGTGGCCCCATGGGCTTCGGCGTTCCGTCCTGAGTCGACGAGTGAACACTGGGCCGTGTTAAGCGTCCGTTCATGCGGAAGGGCTGATACTCAGTGCAAAGAGGAACTCTGGCCGGGCTCATGCCAGCAGAAGACTAGAAACGCCTTTACCGGCGGGCTGCAGATGCGCCGGGCTTCGGATAAACAAAATGACAATCACGATCAGTGAGAACGTATTTCCGCTCTTCCACCCGACGATGACCGAGGACCTGAAGGATCCGTGCCCGGTCTTCGACGGAGAGCTGTGGCACGTCTTCGGTTCGAGCGGCACGGTGAAGAGCGAAACCTGGAACATCCTTCACGCCACGGCGCCTGACCTTTACGGGCCGTGGACCGAGCATCAGCCCGTCCTGCTGCCCATCAAGGGCTCTGGCGTGGCGGCCCCCGGCGTCATCTTCGACACCGGTGTCTTCCACATGTTCGTGCAGACCGAGTTCATGAAGTCGGGCGGGCGCTGCGAACATGCGGTGTCCAACGACGGATTCAACTGGGTGGTCCTGCAGCCGGCCCTCCTGGCGCTGCCGGGCACCGGCGAGGACGGCATCTACGATCCCCATCCCGCCATGGTCGGCGGCCACCGCTACATCGTCTATTCCGGCATGCCGTCCTTCTCGCGCGTGCCCCAGCCCGACATCTATCTCGCCCGCAGCATGTCGGACTCGTGGTTCGGACCGTGGAAGCGCCTCGGCAAGATTCTCGACCACAACGACCTTCCCCATCACAACTCCCGCGAACATCCCGACTATGAATGGGGCATCGAGGGCGCCCAGCTGGTGGAGCTTCCCGATGGCCGCATCCTGCTCAACGCCACATGCTTCCTGCCGGAAGGCCCGCGTGGCAGCCGCCAGCGGGTGTTCTTCGCCATCGCGGAGAAGGTCGAAGGACCCTATGTCTCGATCGGACCCGTCCTCGACCCCGGCGAACCCGGCGAGAACGGTCACTCCACGGTGATGATCGACGGCACCGAACTCACCCTCTTCTACCAGAGCCGCCGCGTCACCACCGATCACCGCTGGCGTTTCGGCATCGCGAAGTTTGACCTCGCACAACCCAAGCTGTCGCGCAGCGCCTGAGATTCCATTCTCTCCGCCGGGCGGTGCCGCACCGCCCGGCTTTTGCATTGTCCTGTTCCATACTCAGCCGCCTGTCCCTGCCGGCTCCCGCCTGTGGCGGAACCATTTCCAGCCCTGCACGTTCTGTGTGGGCGGACCCCCGAACCCTCCAGAATTGTCCTGCAGTAGGCCCCACCTGCCGCCTCAACGGCATGGGCCGTGACGGCAGAATTCGTGAGACCTGGCGCCGGTGCCGTTGGGCTGGCGGAACATTCTTTCACGCCAGAACATTGAGCCACGACACTTCCCTCGCCACATCGCGGCGAAAATTAAGAACAAAAGCCTAGTGTTTTTCAAAGGAACAGGACAGACATGGCGCTCCAGATACCGACGGCAATCTCCAAGACCAAGGGAACGGCTCCTGAGTCTTCCCTTCTCTTCTGCCTGTCTCATCTCAGGTGGAATTTCGTCTTTCAGCGCCCTCAGCATCTGCTCAGCCGTGCCGCCCGGACACGCAAGGTCATTTACTTCGAGGAACCCCTTTACGAGAACGTGAACAAGCCCTTCATGCGCGCGGCCGAGCCCGTGAGCAATATCCGCGTGCTGACGCCGGTTCTCCCGGAGGGCGCTTCGCCCGCCCAGGCGATCGCCATGCAGCGTGCCCTCGTGAACAATGCACTGGTCTCCGCGCAGTACGATCACCTCACGCTCTGGTACTACACGCCCATGGCGCTGCCCTTTACGGACCACGTGGATTGCGACGTCTGCGTCTACGACTGCATGGATGAGCTTTCCGCATTCCGCAACGCGCCCCGGGAACTGGTGCAGATGGAGCGCCTGCTGATGCAGCGCGCAGACGTCGTCTTCACCGGCGGCCAGAGCATCTACGAGGCGAAGCGCCGGCTCCACAAATCGATCCATCCCTTCCCGAGCAGCATCGACGTGGCGCATTTTCACAAGGCTCGCAAGCCGGGCCAGGAGCCCGCCGACCAGGCCCATGTTCCGCACCCGCGTGTGGGCTTCGCCGGCGTCGTCGACGAGCGTCTCGACGTCGATCTCCTCGCCCAGACCGCGGCGAAGATGCCGGACGTCCAGTTCGTGATGATCGGTCCCGTCGTCAAGATCGATCCGGCCGGGCTGCCGCGCGCGCCCAACATCCACTGGCTGGGTGCAAAGTCCTATGCGGAGCTCCCCGCCTACATGGGCCACTGGGACATGGGGTGGATGCCCTTCGCCCTCAACGAGGCGACGCGCTACATCAGCCCCACCAAGACGCCCGAATTCCTGGCGGCGGGGCTGCCGGTCGTGTCCACCGCCATCGTGGACGTGGTGCGCAGCTATGGCGCGCAGGGCCTCGTGCAGATCGCGGACGCGGACGACATGGAAGAGAAGATCCGCGAGGCGCTCGGCAACCCGAAGGACCTGCTGCGCAAGTCGGTCGACGCCTATCTCGCGACCATGTCCTGGGACCAGACGTGGAACGCCATGTCGGGCCAGATGGCGCGCATCTCGAAGCCCCGCACCGGCACCGTTCTGCGCGTGGGGGCATGATGGCGGGCTTCGACTGGCTGATCGTCGGCGCGGGATTCGCCGGAAGCGTGCTGGCGGAACGGATCGCCTCGCAGAGGGGTGAGTCCGTCCTGCTGATCGACCGGCGCAACCACATCGGCGGCAACGCCTATGATTGCCATGACGATGCGGGAATTCTCGTCCACCGCTACGGTCCGCACATCTTCCACACCAACGGGCAGCAGATCGTCGATTACCTGTCGCAGTTCACGGCGTGGCGGCCCTATGAGCACCGGGTTCTGGCGAAGGTCGATGGAAAGCTGCTGCCCATTCCGATCAACCTCGACACCATCAACGGGCTCTACGGGCTCGATCTCACCTCCGAACAGCTTGAACGCTTCTTCGAGGAGCGGCGCGAGACGGTGGACGAGATCAGGACCTCGGAGGACGTGGTGGTGAGCACGGTCGGCCGTGAGCTCTATGAGAAATTCTTCCGCGGCTACACGCGCAAGCAATGGGGCGTGGACCCGTCCGAACTCAACAAGTCCGTGACGGCCCGCATCCCGACGCGCACCAACCGGGACGACCGGTACTTCACCGACAGCTTCCAGGCCATGCCTCTTCACGGCTACACCCGGATGTTCGAGCGGATGCTGAAGCACCCAAAGATCAGGATCATGCTCCAGACCGACTTCCGCGAGGTGCGCGAGCATATCCGCTTCAGCCGGCTGATCTATACCGGACCCGTCGACGAGTTCTTCGGCTTCCAGCACGGGAAGCTGCCCTATAGGTCGCTGCGCTTCGAGCACCGGACGGTGGACAGGGAGCAGTTCCAGCCGGTCGCCGTGGTGAATTATCCGCAGACGGAGGACTACACCCGCATCACGGAATACAAGCACCTGACGGGCCAGAAGGCGCCAAAGACCAGCCTGACCTACGAGTATCCGACGGACATCGGCGATCCCTACTATCCGGTGCCGCGGGCCGAGAACGAGGCCCTCTACAAGCGCTATGAGGCCCTGGCAGCCGCGCGGAGCGACGTCTGGTTCGTCGGCCGCCTGGCAACCTACCGCTACTACAACATGGACCAGGTCGTGGGCCAGGCGCTCGCGACGTTCAGGCGGATCCAGGAGGCGCTCCCGGCTGACGCTCCTGCCGTCCGGCACGCTGCGGAGTAGGCTTGGCGAGGCCTCTCCCGGCGTCCGATTTCCGACCTTGCTCCGGAACTGAATCCGGCTCCGGCTGATTGGGTTGGTCTCAGGCAGAGGAGAGCCCCATGTATCACCACGTCAAGAAGCTGATGTATACCGTGCGCGTCGACGCTCCGGATCCGCGTTTCGGCAACATGTTGCTGGAGCAGTTCGGCGGCGCCAACGGCGAGCTTGCCGCCGCGATGCAGTATTCGGTGCAGGGGCTGAACTGCGATGATGCCGCCCGCAAGGACCTGCTGATGGACATCGGCACGGAAGAGCTGAGCCACCTCGAAGTGGTCGGCACGCTGGCACGCCTTCACCTCGCCCACATGAAGCACAACCGGGATGCGGCGGAGGCCGATCCGCTGATCGCCATCGCGGGCGGCGGCGGGGTCAACCTCTATAATTCCATGGGAAGCGCATGGACGGCGGATTACCTCAAGATCACGGGTGAACTCGACGTCGACCTGCGCAGCAACATCGCGGCGGAGGCGCGCGCCAAGATCGTCTATGAGCGGCTCATCGACTTCTGCGACGACGCGGGCACGAAGGACACGCTGCAGTTCCTGATGACCCGCGAGATCACCCACATGAAGGCCTTCGCGGCCGCCCTCGAGAGCATGGAGAAGCCGCCCTCGAGAGCATGGAGAAGCCGCCCTTCTCGATCGGCCGCATCGCGCCGAGCGCCGGGGTGGTGAACCAGTTCTACAACGACTCGACGGGTGCCGGCGACCTGGGTGAGATCGACACGCGCGGCCCATGGAACGAGGGCAGGGACTGGGAGTTCGTGCAGTCGCCGGCAGCACCCGCCGGAAACGGCGGCGGAGACGGCAAGTCGGGCGCCACGGCCGATGCCGTGCTCGAAAGCTCGGTTCCCCTGGAGCCGGACGCCATCCGCGAGTCGCTGGTCGAACACCTGCGCGACCTGCTCCATGCCGAAAAGCAGCTGATCAAGGCCTTGCCCAAGATGTCGAAGGCGGCGCGCGCCGGGCAGCTGAAGGATGCCTTCGACCTTCACCTCGCCGAAACGGAGGTGCAGGCGGAGCGCCTCACCGAAATCCTCGGGCTCCTGGGCGAGAATGCCGCGCGGCCCAAGCCCTGCCGGGGCATGATGGGCCTCATCGAGGAGGGCGAGGAGGTCATCGGCGCGAACCGGAAGCGTGAGGCCCATGCCGCGGACCTCAACCTGATCGCGGCGGCGCACAAGATCGAGCATTACGAGATCGCGGGCTACATCACCGCGCGCAGCCTCGCGAACCAGCTGCGCCTGCCCGAGGTGAGCCGCCTCCTGCAGATGTCCCTGGCGGAGGAGCAGAACACCGACCTTCTGCTCGACCAGATCCAGCGGCCGATCACCTCCGTGCTGGGCCGGCCCGCGGCCATCATGTGAGGGAAGGGCAGGGCGGATCATGCTCAAACAATTGATCTGGCGCGAGTTCTTTTCGACCAGGTGATTCCACCTGGTCGGAACGCGCGCTAGCCGTCCTGCTTGGCCCCGCGCGCCACGACCTTCAGCAGGCCGTCGGCCAGTGGGCGCTGCAGCCGCAGCGCGTCCTCCACCGGCGCTTCAAGCCATGTTTCCAGCTCCTCTGGGCGCGTCAGGATCACCGGCATCGCCTTCGGGTGGATGGCGCCCACCTCGGCGTTGGCCGCCGTCGTCAGGAAGGCGAAGAGATCGTTGGTGGTCTCGCCCTCCTTAAGCTTTCGCACCGATGTCCAGCGCGTCCAGATGCCGGCGAAGAAGGCGATGGGCCTCTCCTCGCCGAAAGCGAACCATAAGGGCTGCTTCCGGCCGTCCGGCAGCGTCTCGGACTCGGAAAAGCTGGTGAAGGGAACGAGGCGGCGATGTTCGGGTGACAGCCAGCGCCGCCAGTGCGGCGACGCCGCGTTGCGCACATTGGTGACGCCGGGGTCCGTCCGGCGGCCCTCCAGCGCGAAGGCGGGGGAGGGCATGCCCCAGCGGGCATAGGCAAGCTCGCGGCCATCCTTGCCGCTGCGCACGATGGGCGCCCGGTAATCGGGGTAGATGCCGGGAAGCGGCGGCAGGTTGCCCGTACGGTCCACCATGGCGCTGGCCATCTGGAGGATGGCGGCCTGGCCCTTGGTGAGGCTGTACAGGTTGCACATGGATCAGGTCCTCACCCCGGCGTGTAGACCCGCATCGCCTCCGGATCGTCCGTCACGAAGGGAAGGGCGTAGAGCTCCTGCCAGGCGGCCTCGGGGATGGGGTGGCGCGCCCAGGCGATGGTCTGGGCCACCCGTTCCGGCTTGCTGATGCCGACGATGGTGGAGGCCACGCGCGGGTCGCGCATGGAGAACTGGAGGGCGGCCGCCCCCGGCGGAATGCCATGGCGCGCGCAGATCTCCTCGATCCGGGCGACGGGCGCCAGCGTCTCCGCCGTGGCCGGCTGGTACACATAGCGCCGGTGCGCCGCGCTGCCCTTGGCGAAGACGCCGCCCGCATAGGGCGCGGCGTTGAGCACGGCCATGCCGCGCGCCTCTGCAAGGTCCATCATCTCGGCCGCGTTGCGGTTCACCAGCGTGAAGCGGTTGTGCGTGATGATGGCGTCGAAATCCCAGTCCCGCATCAGCGGCATCATCAGGCTCGCCCGGCCGGCGGCAAGCCCCACGGCATCGACCAGGCCTTCCTCCTTCATCCGGAACAGCTCGCTCAGCGCGCCGCCCGGGCCCGTGACCTCGGAGAGATCGGCGGCATATTCGGGGTCATGCAGGTGCAGCAGCTGGATGCGGTCCACCTTGAGCGCCCTGAGGCTGTCCTCGAGCGACCGGCGGGCGCGCGCGCCATCGAAGCGGTTCGTCTCGAAATCGCGGTCGAGCTTGGAGGAGATGACGAAGCCGGGGGGAAGCCCGCCGCGCTCGGCGATCACCTCTCCCACCCGCGCCTCGCTCCGGCCCATGCCGTAATTCCGTGACGTGTCGAGGAAGTTCACCTCGCTGTCGAAAATGGCGTGTACCGTCCGGCGGGCCTGCGCCTCGCTCACGCCGTATCCATAAGTGTCCGGCATGTCGCCCAGGGGCGCCAGGCCGAAGCACAGCCTGCTCACCGAGAGGCCCGTCGTTCCGAGCTTCACCCTGCCGATGTCCGCGTGCGCCATGATGATCTCCCCTTTCCTGCCTGCTTAGATCAGTACCTTGCCTCGCAGCAACACCTTCCATCCGGAATTCGTTGCATTTTCCGCCGCAAAATCACATAGTTGTCGATCTTCTGCCAGGAGTTGGAAAATGTTGCGCGAGGAGCGGGTGAAGCGCCGGCTCGCTGCAATCATGGCGGCAGAGGTGGTTGGGTTCAACCGCCTCATGGACGCCAATGAGGAGGCCACGCTGACGTCCCTTCAGCAGCACCGCGCCGAACTCATCGGCCCGGCGGTGACGCGCCATGACGGACGCATCTTCAAGACCATGGGCGGCGGTTTCCTCGCCGAGTTCGCCAGCGCGCTCGAGGCGGCCGCCTGCGCCCGCGACATCCAGCAGGGCATGGCGGAGCGCAACGCGGGCTTGCCGCAGGACCGTCACATCCTGTTCCGCATCGGCATCAACCTGGGCGACGTGCTGGTGAAGGACGACGACGTCTTCGGCGACGACGTGAACCTCGCCGCCCGCATGGTGGCCTTTGCAGCGCCGGGCGGCAGCGTATGTTCGGCGGGCATCCGGTTCCAGATCGGAACCAGGCTCGACATCGGCTTCCGCGACCTGGGCGAAAGGGCGGTGCGCAACATCGAGAAGCCGCTCCACGTGTTCATGATCGAGTGCGCCTCCCCGGCGCCGCGCCCGCGCGAGGCCGCCCCCGCCGCCGGGCGCCATGCGGGCGGCGAGCGCCCGTCGCTCGCCGTGCTTCCCTTCACCAACATGAGCGGTGATCCGCAGCAGGAATATTTTTCCGACGGCATCACCGAGGACCTCATCACCGATCTCTCGAATGTTTCGGAACTCTTCGTGCTGAGCCGAAATGCCGTGTTCCGCCACAAGGGCAAGCCCGCGGACATGGAACGGATCGCGGGCGAACTGGGCGTCGGCTACCTGCTGCACGGCAGCGTGCGCAAGGCGGGCGGCCGGGTGCGGATCACCGCGCAGCTCACCGAGGGAGCGAGCGGCGGGCAGGTCTGGGCCGACCGTTATGACCGCGACCTCACCGACATCTTCGCGCTTCAGGACGAGATCACCAGGTCCATCGTCGAGCAACTGAAGGTGAAGCTCCTCCCGCGTGAGCGCAGGGCGATCGAACAGGCGCCCACCGCCAATGTCGAGGCCTATACCTACGTCCTGCGCGGGCGGGACTATTTTCACCGCGGCTCCCGGACCTATTTCCTGATGGCCCGGCGCATGTTCGCCAAGGCCATCGAACTCGATCCGCTCTATGCCCGGGCCTATGCCGGCCTCGCCGACTGCGACGCCTTCCTCTACATGGACTACAGCGAGGACGTCGTCCTCAGTGTGCTGGAGAACAGCGGCAAGGCGCTGGCCCTCGAGCCGGGGCTGGTGGAGGCCCGCGCCTCGCGCGGGCTGGCGCTGTCGATCGCGCACCGCTATGCGGAGGCGGAGGCGGAATTCGCCGTGGCCCTTGCCGGTGGGGCCGATCTCTTCGAGGTCCATTATTTCTACGGGCGCTCCTGCTATGCGCAGGGCAAGCTCGACCGCACCGCCCTTCACTGGGAGCGCGCGGCAGAGATCAGGCCGGATGATTACCAGGCCCTCATCCTGCTCAACCAGGTCTATGCCTCGATGGGCCGTGAGGAGGAGGCGGTGCGCGCGGCGCTGCGCGGCGTCGAGCGTGCCGAGCGCGCCTTTGCACGCAATCCCGAAAATCCCCGCCCCGCCTATTTCATGGCCACGGCGCTTGCCAAGCTCGGGCAGTCGGGCCGAGCCGCGCAATGGGCGAAAACGGCGCTCGCCATCTCGCCCGACGACTATCTGACACGCTACAACATCCTCTGCTACCACAGTGTGAGCGGCCACCTGGACGAGGCCTTCAGCCTGGTGGAGGCGCTGCTCCCCCTTAGCAATGACGAGATGAAGGAGTGGATCCTCGCCGATTCAGACCTCGACCCGCTCCATGGCGACCCGCGCTGGGAGCAGGTGAGGCTGGCGGTGGGAGCCGCCACGCAACGGTCCGGCGGCTGAGAGCACCGGACGGTCGGCTCCCCATATACCGTCACCCCGGCGAAGGCCGGGAGCCAGCCGGGGCGTGTACCACGCGGAAAGACAGCTGGATTCCGGCCTTCGCCGGAATGACGGCTTCAAATGCCGGACATACTCGCCGACCCCATGTGACGGCCCGTTTCTCTGTTCAAGGCTGGGACAACAGCCGTTCCAGCTCCTCCGGCAGCTGCAGGCCGGGTGCCAGCGTCCGGGCACGGTCGGCGGCCTTGCGCGCCTCCTCGCGCTTGCCGAGAACGCCGTGCGCCATGGCCTGCACCAGGGGTGCCTCGGGGTTGCGGGGGTCGAGGGCCTCCGCCTTCGCGGCATAATCGAGGGCCAGCTCCGGCTTGCCGCCATAGACCGCGGCGATGCCCATGCCCAGCCAGACATCGGCCCGGTTCTGATCGAGCGCCAGGGCGCGACGGTACCAGCCCAGCGCGTCCTCGCCGCGGCCGCGCCGCGCCTCGAGGCCAGCGCGCGCGATCAGCAGTTCGATGTTGCCGGGCGAGGCCGTGATGGCGGTTGCAAGCGCCGTCTCGGCGCCCTCGGCATCGCCGCGCGCCTCACGGATCTGCGCCAGCATGAGCGAGGCCTCGAACAGCTGGGGGTCCATTTCCGCCGCGGTGGCGAAGGCCGCCTCCGCTTCCTTCCATTGCCTGCGGCTCAGCGCCATGCCGCCGATGGCGACATGGCTTTCCGGCGTGTCGGCATTGGCCAGCCGCGTGTCGAGGAAGCTCCGCAGCCCGTCGCGGAAACGCGCATCGTCCGCGGCGGGAAGGGCGGCAACGCCAGCCCCGGCGATCTCGATCGCCGCCGTCTGCCGCACGCTGCGCACCGGATCGGCCAGAAGCGGCATCAGCAGCCGGGCGCGTTCGGCTGGCGGCAGGTGGCGGATGGCGGCAACCGCCGCCGCCCGCACCAGCGCATCCTCATCCCGGAGGAGGGTTTCCGCATCCCCGGGGGTGAGCAGCCCGCTGCCCGCCGTGGCGCGCAGCGCCGAGCCCCGCGCGATGGCGGGCGTCTCGCGATTGCGGATGAAGCTGGCGAGGGCGGCAGCGGTGGCCTCACCCCGGTCGCCGGCGCCGAAGGCGATCAGGGCGCCGCGGTCCTGCCAGGAACGGTCCGACTTCGGGAACCATTCCGCGATCCTTTCGGCAGCCCAGGCCGGGGTCTCCTCCGTGTGGCAGCCGGTGCAGACGTCCGGTGCCCCGGCCGCCTGTGACTGCAGCGGGTCGGGCCGCCGGAAGAAATGGTCGCGGCGCGGGTCGATCTGCATGTAGCTGCGCTCGGGCATGTGGCAGGTCACGCATTGCGCGGCCTCGCTGCCCGCCTCGTGGCGGTGGTGGTCGGGCGTGTCGTAGTCCGCCTTCTTAAGCGAAGGAAACTCGCTGCGCCCCGCTTCACCGTGGCACTGGGTGCAGATGGCGTTGCCCTCCGCGAGGAGCTTGCCCGCATGCGCCTCGTGGCAGTTGGAGCAGGTGACACCCTTCGCCTTCATCTTCGACTGCAGGAAGGAGCCGAGGATGAACACCTCGGCATTCTGCTGGCCATCGCCGAAATAGAGGTCGGGTGTCAGCAGCGACAGGGCATAGTGATCGTCGAAGGGGGCACCCGCCGGCGGCTGTATCTGGGAGAAGGCCTCCCGGCGTGCGTGGCAGGGGCCGCAGACGTTGAGTTCATTCTCCTGCTGCCCCGCGCCCAGTTTCGGCATCAGGCTTTGTTGCGGCTTCCCGGCCGGGTTCCGCGCCTGGTCCACATGGTCCCTGGCCGGTCCGTGGCAGGCTTCGCAGCCCACCGTCAGCTCGGACCAGTGGCTCCTGTAGGTGCGGGCGGCGAAGTCATAGCCCTTGTCGAAGCCCGTCTGGTGGCAGGTGGCGCAGCGCGCCTGCCAGTTCTTGTAGGGGCCGGTCCAGTGCATGCCGTTGCCGGGCGGGGCGTCCTGATTGGGGTAGAGGTGAAACCATTTCTTCCCCGCCACATCCCAGGCGATGTCCAGAACCTGCAAGCGCCCGTTGGTGGTCTCCACCAGATATTGCTGCAGCGGCCGGTGGCCCACCGCATAGCGGATCTCGAATGTTTCGGGCTTTCCCGAAGCGCCTTCGGTTGCGACGAAATACGTGCCGTCCCGGGTGAAGAAGCGGCTCGTCGCGCCCTTGTGGGTGAAACGCGCATCGTTGAAGTCGCCCAGCATGGAGCGGGCATCCGGTTCCTTCAGCGCCCAGGCGTGATCCGAGGTCTTCCATGCCTCGGCCTCGGCCGCGTGGCATTCCGCGCAGACGGCGCTTCCGGCATATCCCGATGCGTGGGGGTCTTCGGCAAGTGCCGGCGTGGCGAGAAGAGCCGAAACCACCGCTGCCAGGAACCATCGGAAACGGAGTCTGGGCATTGCATCTTCCAAGCTGTTGCACGGGAAACAAGAAGGGCACCGGAGAGCTCTGTCAAGCCACTCCGGTGCCCGGGCGTCGTCAGCTCAGTTCTTGGCGCTCTGCGAGACCGTCTCCATCACGCGGTCGAGGCTGAAGCTGCCGGGCTTCTGGCGCGGCGGGAACTCCTTGAAGCTCTGCAGCCACCTGGCCACATAGGCGCCCGCCGGCGCGATCAGGAACATGCGGTCCATGTACCAGCGCTGATAGCCCATGGCGTGCTCATGCTCGGCCCGCTCGAAGGGGTCCATCAGCAGGTTGGTGATCAGCGGCGCGCGCAGTTCGGTGAAGGGCTCCTGCCACACGCGCAGGCCCTCGCCCTTCTGCTCCAGGAAGGTGATCTTCCAGGGGCCATAGCGCAGTGCGGCCACGCTGCCGTCGTCCGTCCAGTAGATGAACTCCTTGCGGGGCCACTCGGCTTCCCCCTTGAGGGCGGGGCCGAGGTCATAGCCGTCGAGATGGACCTTGTACTCGCGGGCGCCGATCTTCTTGCCCTTGAGCAGTTCGTCCTTGGCGTTGGGGTTGCCGGCGGCCGACACCAGCGTCGACAGCATGTCCTCATGCGCGCCGATCTCGTTGATCACCGTGCCGGGCTTGATCGTGCCGGGCCACTTGATGAGGGTCGGCACGCGGTAGCCGCCTTCCCAGTTGGTGTTCTTCTCGCCGCGGAACATGGTGGTGCCGCCGTCCGGCCAGGTGAAGGTCTCCGCGCCATTGTCGGTCGAATACATGACGATGGTGTTGTCCTCGATGCCGAGTTCCCGCACCTTGCCCAGCACCTGGCCCACATGGCCGTCATGCTCCACCATGCCGTCGGCATATATGCCGAGGCCGGTCTTGCCTTCCGATTCCGCCTTCAGATGGGTGAAGACGTGCATGCGGGTCGAGTTCCACCACACGAAGAAGGGCTTGCCGTCCTTGTGGGCCTTTTCGATGAAGGCCAGCGCCTTGGCGGTCACTTCCTCGTCGATGGTTTCCATGCGCTTGCGGGTGAGTGGGCCCGTGTCCTCGATCTTCTGCGTGCCGTCGGCCTGCGCGAAGGAGTGGATCACGCCGCGCGGGCCGAAGTTCTTCTTGAATTCGGGGTCCTTCGGATAGTCCGGGTTCTCCGGCTCCTCCTCGGCGTTGAGGTGGTAGAGATTGCCGAAGAATTCGTCGAAGCCGTTGTTGGTCGGCAGCATCTCGTCGCGGTCGCCCAGGTGGTTCTTGCCGAACTGGCCGGTGACGTAGCCCTGCTCCTTGAGCAGCGTCGCGATCGTCGGGTCTTCCGTCTTCATGCCTTCCGGCGCGCCCGGCAGGCCCACCTTGGTGAGGCCGGAGCGGATCGGCGACTGGCCGGTCACGAAGGCGGCGCGGCCGGCGGTGCAGCTCTGCTGGCCATACCAGTCGGTGAACAGCGCGCCCTGCTCGGCGATCGAGTCGATGTTGGGCGTGCGGTAGCCCATCATGCCGCGATTATAGGCGCTGATGTTGAAGCCGCCGATGTCGTCGCCCCAGATCACCAGGATGTTGGGCTTCTTGGTCTCGGCGCGGGCATCGGCCGGCAGCGTCAGACCGAGCGCCAGCATGCAGGCTGCAAGCAGCGTCATCCCTTTCGCCAGGCCGCGAGGGTCGCGGGTCTTGTCCGTCATGGTGAGTGTTCCTCGTTCCAAATTTGGAATTTACGGCCGCACAAGCCTCTCCCGCGCCGCTTGCTTTCAACAAAGCAAGAGCGTCCGGCTTCGGGGGTGCGAAGCCAAATGCAAACCGTCCCTTCGCCGCCGTGCGGCGTCAGCATTGTTGACATAATCTGAAGTCCGGCCGATCAATTGCTTTGTGGTAAGAAATTGGGCGGGGGCGCAGCAAAAATATGCAAATGGATGAAGCGGTCGCAATTGCGCGAAACAGCCGGTGGCTGAGCCAGCACGAGCGGCGCGTCCAGGATGCAATCTGCGCCCGGATGCGTCTCGTGAGCCTGCCGAAGGGGCGCACACTGTTCGACATCGAAGATTCGGGAAGCGAACTCTACTGCATCGTGTCCGGCTGCGCGGTGATCACGCTGGCCCATCCCGTCCAGGGCGTGATCAACGCGCATGCGATGTTTCCGGGCCGCTGGTTCGGTGAGCCCGCAGCCCTGGGCCGCCGTCCGCGCATCATGTCGGTTTCGGCCAGGCGGCCCACGGAGCTTCTCGCCATATCGCAGGCCCAGATCGCGGAGCTTCTCAAGGCGGACCCCTCGCTGTGCTGGGTGTTCTTCAACCTCATGGCCTGGAACGTGGAGGAATACGCGCTTCACCCCGTGGACCTGCTCATCGTCGATCCGCGCCTCAGGCTGTGTTCGCGCCTGCTCACCTTCGGGGGCAGGCTGATGAACTATCTGCCGCCCTCGCCGGTCAGCATCCCGATGACCCAGGAGGAGCTGGCGACCGCCAGCAACATGTCGCGCTCCACGGTCTACAATCTTCTGGGCGAGCTGGTGGAGCAGGGCATCTGCGCGCTGGGCTATCGCGAAGTGAAGATCCTCGACATGGAGCGCCTGTCCAACATCGTCGAGGCGGCGCACATCGCGTGAGGAACCAGGCCCGGTCATGAACAAGTTCGCCGTCTCCCTCGTCCACCGCTTCTGGGCGCCGCCGTCGGCTGCGGGGCTTCTGGCCGGGGCGCTGTTCTGGCTGGCGGCCCTCACCCCCAGCCTCATTCCCCGCGATGGGTTGATGCAGGGCGCCATCGCGGGGCTGGCCTTCACGGTCGGCTACGCGCTGGCCGCGGGCGGTGTGGCGCTCTGGACGTGGCTGGGCCTTCCCGCCGCGCGGGCCATGCTGCTCAGCCGCGTCAGATGGGCGGCGGCACTGGCCGCGGCCCTCATCGCCGTAGCGGGGGCGGTGCTGGCGCGCGGCTGGCAGAACGAGGTCCATCAGGCGCTCGGCCTTCCCCCGGCCGAGACGGTGCGGCCCGTGACGCTGCTGGCGGCCGGGCTGGGGCTGTTCGTGGTGCTCCTGGCCCTCGGGCGGTTCTTCGGGGCGCTGCGCGATCTCTACGATGCTCCGCTGCGCCGCCTGCTTCCGCCCCGCGCCGCATTCCTGCTCGCCTCGGTCCTCGCGGCGTGGAGCTTCTGGGCGGTAGGCAACGGCTTCCTGCTCGACGCGCTGCTGCGCGGCCTTGATTCCGCCTACCGCACCGTCGATGCCCTCATCCCGGCGGATGAGGAACGCCCGTCCGCCCCGCTGAGGACCGGCAGCGCCGCGTCCCTCCTGGCCTGGGAAGGATTGGGGCGGGAGGGGCGCCAACATGTCCTGTCCGCGCCCAGCGCCCAGGACATCGGGTCGTTCCGCGCCGGCCCGACGATGGAGCCTCTCCGCATCTATGTCGGGGTCAATTCGGCCGAAACGGCCGCGGAGCGGGCCGCGCTGGCGCTGGCCGAACTGCAGCGCACCGGCGCCTTCGAGCGCGCCCTGCTGGTGATCGCCACCCCCACCGGCACCGGCTGGGTGGATCCCGCGGCCATCCTCCCGCTGGAGGTCATGCATGGGGGCGACGTGGCGTCGGTCTCGGTGCAGTATTCCTATTTGCCGAGCTGGCTCTCCCTTCTGGTCGAACCCGAATATGGGGAGGAGACGGCCGACGCCGTGTTCGAGGCCGTCTACGGCCATTGGCGCTCGCTGCCGCCCCAGGCAAGGCCGCGCCTCTTCCTGTTCGGCCTCAGCCTCGGATCGCTCAACTCCGACCTCGCGAGCGATGCCTATGGGGTGCTCGGCGATCCCTTCGAGGGGGCGTTCTGGGTCGGCCCGCCCTTCGCCAGCCGGACCTGGCCGCAGGTGACCGCGACGCGCGCCCAGGGCTCGCCCGCCTGGCTGCCCGCCGCCCGCCATCCCTCCGTGTTCCGATTCTTCACGGCGGATGACCAGGCCCAGCTCCGTCAGGGCGGCTGGGGGCCGGTCAGGGTGCTTTACCTGCAGTACCCGTCAGACCCCATCGTGTTCTTCGAGACGGACATGTGGCGGCGCCAGCCGGACTGGATGAAGGCGCCGCGCGGGCCGGATGTCTCTCCGGGCTTCATCTGGATGCCCGGCATCAGCTTCATCCAGCTCGTCTTCGACATCATCACCGCCACGGGCGTCCCGAAGGGCCGGGGCCATGTCTATGCCGCCCAGGACTATGCGGAGGGCTGGCATGCGCTGACCCGCCCGCAAGGCTTCGGCGAGGCCGAGATGGCCAGGCTGCGCATCTGGCTCGACGCGCGCGGGCTTTGACCCCGGCGGCGGCCCGGGCCTCCTGTGATTCTGCGGCTTGTCAGGCGCGCCGCGCTCCCGTTAGCTGCGGCGATGGTTTCCTTTCTCCTGATTGCCCTTCATGCGGGGCTGATGCTGGGCGTCGTCGTCCGCGTGCTCCTGCGGCGGCCGGCGCGCGGGGTGGTGCTGGCCTGGCTGTTCCTGGCGGTCACGCTGCCTTATGTGGGCGCTGCCGCCTATTTCCTCATCGGTGAGCGGAGAATTCCGCGCAGCCGGGCCCGGCGTCTTGCCAGCACCCGGGTGGACTTCCGGCAGATCGCCGGAGCGCAGCTGCTCGAAACGGCCCCGGCCCCCGGCGCGGCGGAGGATGGCGCCGCCACCGCGCTGCAGCGCGCGGCGGCAAGCTTCTTCGATATTCCCGCCGTCGGCGGCAACCGCATGGCGCTCCATTCCGACACGCTGGAGATCCTGCGCCTCATCGCGGCCGATATCGACACGGCGCGGCGCAGCGTGCTGGCCGAATTCTACATCTGGAACGAAGGCGGCCTCACCGAGGCCGTCGTGGAGGCGCTGCTGCGCGCGGCGGGCCGGGGGGTGAGGTGCCTCGTCCTCGTCGATGCGATGGGGGCGGGACGCTGGTGGAAGAGCGGGCAGCCCGACAGGCTGCGCGCCGCCGGCGTGGAGCTTCGCGCAGCACTTCCCGTGGGCCTGCTGCGCGGGCTTGCCGGACGCACCGACTTGCGGCTTCACCGCAAGATCGTGGTGATCGACGGCCAGACCGCCTGGACCGGCAGCATGAACATGGTGGACCCCCGCTTCTTCAAGCAGGAGGCCGGGGTGGGCCAATGGGTTGACGCCATGGCCCGCATCGAGGGCCCGGCGGCCGCGATCCTGGCGGCGGTCATGATCAGCGACTGGGTGGCCGAGCAGGGCGACAGCCTGGAAACCGTGCTCGCTGCCACCGGCCTCGCCCTGCCGCCGGCGGCGGGCACGGCCCCGGTGCAGGTCATCTCCTCGGGGCCGGGCGAGTCGGGCGACGGGCTGCTCCAGATCATGCTGGCGCTCATCAACGCGGCGCGGCGCGAACTCGTGCTGACGACGCCCTATTTCGTGCCGGAGGACGCGCTGGTCATGGCGCTGCGCGGGGCGGCGGCGCGCGGCGTCAAGGTCACCGTGGTTGTCCCGGGGAAGATCGATTCCCTGCTGGTGCGCTACGCCAGCCGTTCCTTCTTCGACGAGGTGCTGGAGCTCGGCGGTGAAATCCGCGAGTTCGGCGGCGGTCTGCTCCATACCAAGTCCATCACGGTGGACGGGACAATGGCCATGTTCGGAACGGCCAATTTCGACATGCGGAGCCTGTGGCTGAATTACGAGGTGACGCTGCTCGTGTTCGACGAGGGCTTCGCCGGTGCGGTCCGGGCGCTGCAGGAGGACTACCTGCGCGCGGCAACCCCGGTGATGCACCACCCCTGGCCCAAGCGCCCGATCGGCGAGAGGCTGCTCCTCTCCGTCATGCGCCTGCTGAGCCCGCTTCTCTGAGGCCTAACCAGAAATTGTACACTTCAAGGTTATAGCTGGTTCGTTCTCCTCAAGCAGAATGACAGGTGTGATTGCAAAGAACGGACAAGGAACGCAACAAAGGTCTTGCAAAGGATTGCGGATCTTGAAAATACAACCAAATTCCCTCCGCTTCAGAAACGCGAGGATTTACAGTGATTTACCCTTGGTAAATCAGATTAATCAACTTTAGATCGTGCCGGATGTTTCTGCAAACGTTTGCAAGAACATGGGAACAAAGGCTGAACTAACTGCAAAATTTTCATCCGGGTAACTACCGGGACAGGAAGCCATCGCGAGCCTGTTGGGCCCTGCCCATGCTGTGCCCATCCCGGAATATTTGCTCAATTCCGCCCGATGTTATCGGGCAAATGCTCAAAGCCTATGCATATCAAGACCCCCAACACTGGTTGCGGTCAGTCGTGCGAAGCGTGAAATCAGCCATATTCTACAATATTGCAGCGCATCATGACGTCGCCGCGCTGCGGTATGCTGGTTCCGTCCACTTGAACCTTGACCGTGCCAAAATGCGAATATACGCTCCCCTCATGAGCAAATAATTGCTCAATTCCATGGGAGGACTACATGAAGTCTCTGTTGTCGGGCATTCTGGGCGCCGTTGCGGTTGCCGCCGCCGCCTCGACCGCCCTGGCCGAGGAGCTGACCATCGCCACGGTCAACAACTCCGACATGATCATCATGCAGAAGCTGTCGCCGGAGTGGGAGAAGGCGACCGGCCACAAGCTGAACTGGACGGTTCTGGAAGAAAACGTGCTGCGCCAGAAGGTGACGACCGACATCGCCACCAAGGGCGGCCAGTTCGACATCATCACCATCGGCGCCTATGAAACCCCGCTCTGGGGCAAGCAGGGCTGGCTCGTCTCGCTCGACGACCTGGGCGACGCCTATGACTACGGCGACATCATCCCGCAGGTGAAGGATGCGCTGTCGGTGGACGGCAAGCTCTATGCCGTGCCCTTCTATGCCGAGAGCTCCTTCACCTTCTACCGCAAGGACCTGTTCGAGAAGGCCGGCATCACCATGCCGGAGAAGCCCACCTTCGCGCAGATCACCGAATATGCCGCGAAGCTCACCGACAAGGAGAACGGCGTCTACGGAATCTGCCTGCGCGGCAAGCCGGGCTGGGGCGAGAACATGGCCTTCTTCACCACGCTGGTGAACGGCATGGGCGGGCAGTGGTTCGGCATGGACTGGAAGCCGATGCTGGAGAGCCCCGAGTGGAAGGAATCGCTCGCCTGGTACCTCGACGTCATGACCAAGTACGGCCCGCCCGGCGCCTCCGCCAACGGCCACAACGAGAACCGCGCGCTCTTCGCCACCGGCAAGTGCGCCATGTGGATCGACGCCACCTCGGCGGCGGGCTACATCTACAATCCGAAGGAAAGCCAGGTGGCGGACAAGACCGCCTTCACGGCCTCTCCCGTCTCCGACAAGAACCCGAACGCCTCGGGCTGGTCCTGGGCCTGGGCCCTCGGCATTCCGTCCTCTTCCAGCAAGGCCGATGCCGCGAAGAGCTTCCTCGCCTGGGCGACCTCCAAGGACTATGTGAAGCTCGTCGGCACGACCGAGGGCTGGGTTGCCGCTCCTCCCGGAACGCGCAAGTCCACCTATGAGACCGCCGAGTACATCGCCGCAGCCCCCTTCGCCAAGACGGTGCTGACCGCCATCGAGGTGACCAACCCGTCCAAGCCGACCGTGAACCCCGTTCCCTATACGGGCGTGCAGTTCGTGGCGATCCCCGAGTTCCAGGGCATCGGCACGGCGGTGGGCCAGGAAATCGCCGCCGCACTCGCGGGCCAGAAGACGGCTGACGAGGCGCTCGCCGCCGCCCAGGCCGCGACGCTGCAGACGATGACCGAAGCCGGCTACATCAAGTAAGACGAACGACGACGCGCTCTCCTCCTTCGCGATGAAGGGGGAGAGCCTCTCCCTCACGGTCTTTTCCGAGTATGGTTTTCATGGCGCAGGCGAAATCGGCAAAGACCATCGCACGCTGGCCCTTCCTGGGCCCTTCCGTGGCGCTGCTGCTGGTCTGGATGATCGTGCCGCTGGCCATGACGATCTGGTTCTCGCTGCAGCGCTACAAGCTGCTCCAGCCCGAGAACTACGGCTTCAACGGCCTGAATAACTTCAAATTCCTGATCAACAACCCGAACCTGCCGCTGGTGTTGTGGAACACCATCCTGCTGGTGGGCGCGGTGCTGGTCATCAGCACGGTGCTGGGCGTGCTCTTCGCGGTGCTGTTCGACCAGAACTTCCCCGGCCGCAACGTGGCGCGCCTCCTCATCATCGCGCCCTTCTTCGTGATGCCCACCGTCTCGGCGCTGATCTGGAAGAACCTGCTCATGCATCCGGTGAACGGCCTCTTCGCCTTCATCGGCAACTGGACCGGCCTCGGCGTCATCGACTGGTTCAACAATTATCCCCTCGCCGGCATCATCATGATCGTGTCCTGGCAGTGGATCCCCTTCGCGGCGCTGATCCTGCTCACCGCCATCCAGTCCCTGCCGCGCGACCTGATCGAGGCGGCGCGCATGGACGGTGCCAATCCCTTGCGTGTCTTCTGGCATATCACGCTGCCGCACCTCGGCCGCGCCATCGCCGTGGTGGTGATGATCGAGACGATCTTCCTCCTGCAGGTCTTCGCGGAGATACTCGTCACCACCAATGGCGGGCCGGGCCAGGCCTCCATGAACCTGCCCTTCTTCGTCTACATGAAGGGCCTGCTCGAATTCGACGTCGGCGGCGCCTCCGCGGCCGGCCTCTTCGCGGTGCTGATCGCCAACATCGTGGCGATCTTCCTGATCCGCACCATCGGAAGGACCATGCGCGAATGACCGGTTCCGAAAAGCGCGCCCCCCTCTATGTCGCCGTGCTCGGCTGGGGTGCCGCACTCATCATGTTCTTCCCGATCTTCTGGATGGCGCTCGCCGCCTTCAAGCACGAGATCGACGCGGTGGCCACACCGCCCAAGCTGTTCTTCGAGCCGACGCTGGAGAATTTCGCGGCCGTGCAGGCGCGCGCCGATTATTTCCGGCACATGCTGAACTCGATCGTGGTGTCGCTCGGCTCCACGGCCATCGTGTTGGCCCTGGCGATCCCCGCCGCCTATGTCTCCGCCTTCTTCCCGACGAAGAAGACGCCGGATCTGCTGCTGTGGATGCTCTCCACCAAGATGATGCCGGCGGTGGGCGTGTTGGTGCCCATGTACCTGATCTTCAAGAACCTGGGCCTTCTCGACACGCGGCTGGGCCTCGTCGCCATCTACACGCTCATCAACCTGCCGATCGGCGTGTGGATGCTCTATTCCTTCTTCAAGGAAATCCCGGCCGAGATCTTCGAGGCGGCGCGCATGGACGGCGCCGCGCCGCGCCAGCAGGTGTTCCGGATCCTCATGCCGCTCTCCGCACCCGGCATCGCGTCGACCGCCCTTCTCTGCACCATACTTGCCTGGAACGAGGCCTTCTGGTCCATCAACCTCACGGCGGTGAAGGCCGGGCCGCTCACGCAGTTCATCGCCTCCTTCTCCTCGCCCGAGGGGCTGTTCTGGGCGAAGCTTTCGGCGGCGTCCCTCATGGCGATCGCCCCCATCCTCCTTCTCGGCATTCTCGCACAGCGCCAGTTGGTGCGCGGCCTCACCTTCGGAGCAGTCAAGTAATGGGCAGGATCACCCTCAGGAACGTCAGCAAGAGTTTCGGCGACGTGACGGTCATCCCCAACGCGTCGCTCGACATCGGCGAGGGGGAGTTCGTGGTCTTCGTCGGGCCTTCGGGCTGCGGCAAGTCCACCCTGCTCAGGCTCATCGCCGGGCTCGAGGACCTGAGCGCTGGCACGATCCTGATCGACGGCCAGGACGTGACCGATGTGCCGCCCGCCAGGCGCGGGCTTTCCATGGTGTTCCAGTCCTATGCGCTCTACCCGCACATGAGCGTCAGGAACAACATCGCCTTTCCGCTCAAGATGGCGGGCATGGCGGCGGACGAGATCGAGAAGCGCGTGCGGAAGGCCGCGGCGACCTTGAACCTCACCGACTATCTGGACCGCAAGCCCGGCCAGCTTTCCGGCGGGCAACGCCAGCGCGTGGCGATCGGCCGGGCCATCGTGCGTGAGCCCAAGGCCTTCCTGTTCGACGAGCCGCTCTCCAACCTCGACGCGGCGCTGCGCGTCAACATGCGCGTCGAGATTATGCAGCTGCACCAGGACATGGGCGCCACGATGATCTACGTGACGCATGACCAGGTGGAGGCCATGACCATGGCCGACCGCATCGTGGTGCTGAACAGGGGCAACATCGAGCAGGTGGGCTCGCCGCTCGAGCTCTACAACGCTCCGGACACGCTGTTCGTGGCGGGCTTCATCGGCTCGCCCAAGATGAATTTCCTCAGCGGCGACAGTGCGGCGCGGCGGGGGGCGGCGACCATCGGCATCAGGCCGGAGCACATCGACCTCACGCCGGGCGCGGGGCTATGGTCCGGGCGCATCCTCCTCACGGAGCATCTGGGCGCGGACACCTTCCTGCATGTGGATCTGACCACGGGCGAGAAGCTGGTGGTGCGCGCCTCGGGCGATTTCACGGGCAGGCCCGGGGAGATGGTGGCGCTCCGCCCGCAGGAACAGCGCATTCACCGCTTCGACGCGGGCGGCAAGGTCATCCGGGCGTGAGCGGCTACGATTACATCCTCGTCGGCGGCGGTTCGGCGGCTTGCGTCGCCGCCTGGCGGCTGGTGAAGGACAGGGGCGCGCGCGTGCTGCTCCTCGAGCGGGGGCCCGCCCGCGCGTCCGGGCTCTCCGCCTTCTATCTTCCCATGCCTGCGGCCTGGATGAAGGGCATCCGCGGCAGCCCGATCGTGGAGATGCACCAGCCGGTGCCGCAGACGCACCTGAACGGCAGGGCGCCCGCCGTGGGCCAGGCGGCGATCCTCGGCGGCGGGTCTTCCGTCAATGCCATGGTCTACACGCGCGGCCAGCAAGAGGACTATGACAATTGGGACCGTTTCCTCGGCGGCAACAGCGGCTGGTCCTTCACGGACATGCTGCCGCATTTCAGGGCGCTCGAATACAATCACCAGTTCCATGACGCATGGCACGGGGTTGACGGGCCACTGCATGTCTCCGCCACGGGCGCCATCTGTCAGCTCACGGAGGATTACGTCCTGAGCGTTCAAGGGTTGGGCGTTCCCTACAACCCGGATTTCAACGGCGCGCGGCAACTGGGTGTGGGCACCATGCAATACACCACGCACCGCAACCGGCGCTGCAACGGGGTGGAGGCCTTCCTCTCGCAGGTGATGGGGGATACGAAGCTCACCATCGAGACGGAGGCCACCGTCTCCCGCGTCATCGTCGAGAACGGGCGCTGCACGGGGGTTGCCTATGTGAAGGGCGGGGTGGAAAAGGTGGCCCGCTGCGAGGCTGAGGTGCTTATGGCGGCGGGCAGCTACAACACGCCGAAGATCCTGATGCTCTCCGGCATCGGCCCCGCCGCGCATCTCTCCGCCATGGGCGTGAAGGTGGTGCATGACCTGCCCGGCGTGGGCGAGAACCTGCAGGATCATCACGAAGTGCCGGTGGTGGCCGCCACCAACGGGCACTTCGGCTATTACGGCGAGGACAAGGGCTGGCGCGGGCTGTGGAACGGGCTGCAATACATGCTGTTCCGCTCCGGCCCGGTGGCGAGCGTGGGCGTGGAGGCCTGCGCCTATGTGGATCCGGAAGGCGTGGGGCGCCCGACGCTCAAGATGTATTGCATCCCGACCGTCTATTTGGATCAAGATGTGAAGGGCGTTTCCCCGCAGGACGGCGTCACGGTCAATGCCTGCCTGCTGCGGCCGAAATCGCGCGGCACGGTCAGGCTGCGCTCGGCTGACCCCTTCGACAAGCCCGTGGTCGACAACAACTACCTCGCGGAGCCGGACGATCTGCGGATGGAAATCCTGGGCCTCCGCTTCGCCCGCGACATCCTGGCGCAAAAGCCCATCTCGTGGCGCATCACGCATGAGATGCTGCCGGGCAAGGGCGTGACGAGCGACGAGGACCTTGGGGCGCATTGCCGCCGCACGGTGAAGACCAACTGGCACCCGGTGGGCACCTGCCGCATGGGACCGGACGGCGATGCGATGGCGGTGCTGGACGCACGGCTTCGCCTGCGCGGCATCGCGGGGCTGCGGGTGATCGATGCCTCCGCCATGCCCTTCGTGCCCTCGGGCAACACCAATGCCCCCACCATGGCGCTCGCAGACCGCGCCATGACATTCCTCTGAGGAGACCCCGATGCGGCTGAAGGACAAGACGGCGCTCATCACCGGCGGCGCACGCGGCATCGGTGCCGCGATCGCGGAAGCCTATGCGAAGGAGGGTGCACGCGTCTGCGTGGCGGACGTGCTGGCGCATGAGGCGGAGGAAACCGCGGCGCGGATCGGCAACGGGTCCTTTGCCTGCGCGCTGGACGTCACCCGCCAGGCCTCCATCGACGCCTGCGTGGCGGAGGTGGAGGGCCGTGCCGGCGGCATCGACATCCTGGTCAACAACGCCGCCGTCTTCGACATGGCGCCCGTGGGCGAGATCACGGAGCAGAGCTACGAGCGGGTCTTCGGCGTCAACGTCAAGGGACTGATCTTCACGCTGCAGTCGGTGGCGGAATCAATGAAGCGGCGCAACAAGGGCGGCAAGATCATCAACGTTGCCTCCCAGGCGGGCCGCCGCGGTGAAGCGCTGGTGACGGTCTATTGCGCGTCGAAGGCGGCGGTCATCTCGATCACGCAATCGGCGGGGCTGGGGCTGATCCGGCACGGCATCAACGTCAACGGCATCGCGCCGGGCGTGATCGACACGGAGATGTGGACGGTGGTGGACGCGCTCTTCGCCAGATACGAGAATCTGCCCATCGGCGAAAAGAAGCGCCTGGTGGGCGAAGCCGTGCCCTATGGGCGCATGGGAAAGGCGGAGGAGCTCGCCGGCTGTGCCGTGTTCCTCGCCTCTCCTGAGTCCGATTACATCGTTGCCCAGACATTCAATGTCGACGGCGGAAACTGGATGAGCTGACATGACCAAACTGTCCCGCGCCACACTCTCGAGCCTGAAGCCCGGCATCGCCGTGCCGAGTTACCAGCCGTCCGAGATCTCGCCCGGCATCCTGCATTTCGGGCTGGGAAACTTCCACCGCGCGCACCAGGCCGTCTATCTCGACACGCTGTTCAACAAGGGCATGAGCCGGGACTGGGGCATCATCGGCACCGGCGTCCGCCCTGCCGACCGCGCCATGCATGATGCGCTGAAGGAACAGGACTGGCTCACCACTGTGGTGGAGCAGGAGGCGAATGTGAGCCGCGCCCGCGTCACTGGCGCCATGGTCGGTTTCATCCCGCCGGAGGAGCGCGCGGCGATCGTCGAGCGCCTTGCAGACCCCGCGATCCGCATCGTCTCCATCACCGTCACCGAGGGCGGCTATTTCATCGACCCCGCCACCGGGCAGTTCAACCCCGATTTCGCCGAGATTGCTGAGGACGGCCGGAACCCTGAGGATCCGCGCACCGTCTTCGGCCTCGTCGCGCTGGGGCTGAAGCGGCGGCGCGCAGCGGGGGTGAGGCCCTTCACCGTCATGTCCTGCGACAACATCCCCCACAATGGCGTGGTGGCGCGGAACGCCGTGGCCGGTGTCGCGAGGCTGTGGGATGAGGGGCTGGCTGACTGGATCGCGGAGAACGCGGCCTTCCCCAATGGCATGGTGGACCGCATCACCCCGGCGACGACCGACCGCGAGCGCAAGCTGCTCTCCGAGGACTTCGGCATCGAGGACAACTGGCCGGTCTATTGCGAGGAGTTCATCCAGTGGGTGCTGGAAGACAGTTTCTGCAACGGCCGCCCCGCGCTGGAAGCGGCGGGCGTGCAGTTCGTGCCGGACGTGACGCCCTTCGAGTTCATGAAGATCCGCATCCTCAACGGCGGCCATGCGGCGATTGCCTACCCTGCAAGCCTGCTCGACATCCATTTCGTGCATGATGCGATGAACCATCCGCTGGTCGGCGCCTTCTTCACCAGGATCGAGCGGGACGAGATCATGCCCACCGTTCCCCCCGTGCCGGGCGTGGCGCTGGAGGATTACTATCATCTGATCCACCGCCGCTTCTCCAACCCGAAGATCGGCGACACGATTCCGCGCCTTGCCTTCGACGGCTCCAACCGCCAGCCGAAATTCATCGTGCCCGTGGCGCGCGACAGGCTGAAGGCGGGAGCCTCCGTCGATGCGCTCGCCTTCGAATCCGCTCTCTGGTGCCGCCATTGCGCGGGCAAGACCGAGACGGGCAGGGACATCACCGCGGGCGACCCCAACTGGCCGCGCCTCACCGCACTGGCGCAGCAGGCGAAGGCCGATCCGCTGGCCTGGCTGACGATGGAGGACGTCTATGGCGACGTGGGCCAGGCACCCGCCTTCCGCGCAGCCTTCGCCCGGAGCCTCGCCGACATCTGGTCAAAGGGTACGGAGCGCGCGCTCGCCGATTTCGTGACGGCCTGATGGCCTCAGGCGCGTCCGGCCGCCCCACCGTTAATAGAAAGTCGGCTCGCTCTCCCCCTGGCCGTCACCCCGGCGAAGGCCGGGGTCCAGCTTGGTGCGTCAGCATGCGCGGAAAAACAGCTGGATCCCGGCCTGCGCCGGGATGACGGTCTCAAATATTGGAACGGCTCGCCAATTCTATTTGGCCTGAGGGCCTCAGGCGCGTGCGGCCGGCGTGGGCGCGCGGCGGCTGAGGCCTGAGAAGGCCAGCCTCTGCAGCGCCATGGCGCCGATGCCGGAAACGATGCCCACCGCGATGGACGCGAGGACGCCGAAGGCTCCAAGCGCGTCGAGGCCCAACAACTCGGGCACGATGCGGTGGAAGAGATAGATGTGATAGCTCGACGCCGAAACCAGCATCACGGCGGGAATGGCGAGTCGGGGCAGGGAGAGGCTGGGAAGCCCCAGCAGCGTCGCCACCACGCCGAACTGCAGCATGTAGAGAATCCACGCGCCCATCCAGTTGCCCCCCGTATAGGCGGCGAATGGGCAGAGCACGCCCGCCGCGAGCAGTAGCGCCAGCTGCTGCAGCCGGCTTTCCGCGAAGAAGGCGCACCAGCCCATGACGGGAAGCCACAGCACATAGGTGAGGAGGAAGAGTTTCCGCCCGCCGATGTCATGGATCAGCGGCACGGCGTAGCGCAGCGAGAAGGCGAGGAACAGGAAGCCCAGCGCGGTGGCGAAGGGCCTGGCCCGCACCGCGTGCCGCAGCTTTGGCACCGCGAAAGCCGCCGCCATGACGAGGCAGAGCTGCGCATAGGCCTCCACGAACCAGAACTGGAAGGGCAGCATCGTCTTCTGCGCCGGGTCGGCGAAGCCGAGATTGCCGATGAGCAGGACCGAGGCCCAGGGAAGCTGCTCCCAGGCGACGGCGAAGCCCGCGACGATGACGAAGTAAGGGAGCAGGTTGCGCAGCATGGGAAGGAGGAATGAGCCGGTGCGGCCCTCGAACAGGGCCTGCCTGTGGAAGCGTGCGAAGCCGTAGCCCACCATCATCATCAGCGCGGCGGCACCGCCCGGAATGGGCCAGAGCGTGGCGTGATGCATCACGATCAGCAGGATGGCGGCGGCGCGGAGCACGATGTGGCTCTCGACCTTCACGAAGGAGCCGGCCTGCGGTGAGGACCTCCCCCCGGCGAGCCGCTCGAGCGTGGCGATGGGCATCGCCTCCCAGCCGCCGGGGAGGAAGCCGAGGCGGCTTTCAATGGCGAGCGAGGCCTGCACATAGGCGAGTGAGTCGCCCTCGAGGCTGTCGAAACTGTCCTGCGCCGTCACAGGCTTGGGGTAGAAAGCCGCGCGGAAATCCTGCAGGAGGCTTTCCGGCACGGGGCCGGGCGCCGGTGCCGGGGGTGCCGTGGAGAGCGCGCGATAATCGACCTTGCCGGAGGCGAGGCGCGGCAACGCCTCATGCGTGCGAAGCCTCACATAACGGGCCGGAATCCCCGCGGCCTCCGCCCCCAGCGCCACGGCGTCCGCGCCGCAAGGGCCTTCCATGTGGAGGGTGATGGCCTCGTCCGTTCCCGTCACCGCGCAGGACAGCCCGCGCGCGCGGAGCGCCCATTCGATGGCCTCATGCCCGATGCGGAGCCCCGCGATCTTCGAGAAGCGCCGCGCGCGGCCTTCAAGCCGGATGAGCCCGTCTTCCGTGAGGCTGGCGATGTCGCCCGTCACGAGCTCCTCCACCCCTGCGCCCCGGATGAGGTCCTGCGCCGTGGTGGCATGGCCCATCATCACATTGGGGCCGGTGTAGAGGAGTTCACCCTTTTCGCCAGCGCGCCTGACATCGCGGCCATCCTCGCCCCGGATGCGGAAGCGCCCGCCGGGGATTGCGATGCCGATGCAGTCCGGATGCCGGTCCAGCATGTCCGGCGGCACATAGGCCATCCGGGCGGTGGCCTCCGTCTGGCCATACATGACGAAGAAGCGCGCACCCTTCGCCTTCAGCGCCGCGTCATAGCGGCGGACGAGATCTGGCCCTAGGCGCCCGCCCGCCACCGTCATGTAACGGAGGCCAGGCCAGAACTGCGCGCGGAAGCGGATACGCTCGAGGAGCTCATAGGTGAAGGGAACCCCGGCGAGGCCGGTGCAGCCCAGTTCCCCGGCGCGCGCCATGAAGCCCGGCTCCACCACGCTCTCACCGCAGAAGGCGAGGCTGCCGCCCGCGGCGAGGTGGGAGTTCAGCACCGAGAGGCCGTAGGAATAGTGGAAGGGCAGGGTGTGGGCGGCGCGGTCCTTTGCCGAAAGCCTGAGATAGTCCGCGATGCTCGCCGCATTGGCAGCGATGTTCCGGTGCGACAGGCGCACCCAGCGCGGGCGGCCCTCGGAGCCGGAAGTGGCAAGCATCACCGCGAGATCGGGGTGAAGGTCCGGTTCGGCCGCCTCGGAATGGTCCTTCATCCGCCAGCAGCCGCCCTCCATGGCGAAGGTGAGGGAGGGCGCGAAATCCCGTTGGAAGGCACGGAGTGCCTCCGCATCGCCCGTTGGCAGGAGGGCGACCACGTGGCCGCTCCCCAGGGCCGCGAGATAGGTGATGATGAAATCTTCCGACGATGCGGCCTCCAGCGCGACGAGGCGGCGGCGGGTGCCCATGCGCGACGCCACCTCGTCGGCCCTTGCCTTCACATCACGATAGCGCAGCACCCGACCGGGGAACACGAGGCAGGGTGCGCCGTTCCCCGGCGCGAGGTGCTGAAGGATGTTCACGAAAGTCCGACTAAATAGCTTGGATATAACTCCAGTGACCTAATCCATCGCGGTGGCGCAGGTCAATGCCCAATCGCGGGGCAAGGCGTGATCACGTCTCGTTGGCATAATAGAAGGCGATGGCCTGCGAGCGGTTCCTGAGGTCGAGCTTCTCGTAGAGGTTCCGCAAGTGGAACTTCACCGTGTTGATGGAGATGCCCAGTTCATTGGCCAGTTCCGTGTTGGTGCGGCCCTTGGCCAGCGCCGCGAGCATGGTCTTCTCGCGCTCGGTCAGCGTTTCGCGCGGGTCGCGCTTCAGGCTTCGGACGTCCATGTAGGGGAACACCATCCGCCCGGTCGCCACGCTCAAGGCGATCTCGAGGAGCTGCTGTTCCGGCGCATCCCGTGTGCAGAAGGCGGCCGCACCCGCCGCCATGGCGCGGCGCGGCACGTCCGGGTCGCCGCCGGAGGCATAGACGATGATGCGCGGGGCATTGGGCCTGTCGCGCAGCATGGCGAGCAGGCGCTCCGCGCCCAGCTGCGGGATCGTCCAGTCGACGATGCCGATGTCCACCGGCACGCGCAGGCAGCTTTCGAGGAAGCCTTCCGCCGTCTTCGAGGTGGCCACGAGGCTGAAGCGCCGGTCGCGCTCGAACAGGTCCGACAGGGCCTGGAGCATGATGGTGTTCGGATCGGCGATGATGAGGCTGCGGGTTTCGACCATAACCTACCCTATCGGGCAGGTGCATTTCCTGACAAGTGGAATTTACAGCACGAAAGTGTAGTCGTTTTCCCACCCTTTTGGATGCCACAAGGCTGGTTCTTGGAGTGTTTTCAAGTCTTCCCCACCCGTACATAACTGCGACCACACAACAAAAGATATGGGAGAAAGCAAATGCCGGGAACACGGGGACTTTTCATTCCGGGGCCGACCAACGTACCGCAGGCGGTGCGCCTTGCCATGGACATCGCCATGGAAGACCAGCGCGCGCCGGATCTTCCCGCCTTCACCCTGCCGCTGTTCGAGGACGTGCGGAAGGTGTTCAAGTCGCGCACCGGTCAGATTTTCCTGTTCCCCGCCTCGGGCACCGGCGGCTGGGAAGCGGCGATGATCAACACGCTGTCTCCCGGAGACAAGGTGCTGATCGCCCGTTTCGGACAGTTCTCGCTGCTCTGGGCCGACATGTGCCAGCGCATGGGCCTCGAGGCGGACGTGGTGGACGTGCCCTGGGGCGAGGGCGTTCCCGTGGAGATCTTCGCGGAGAAGCTCAAGGCCGATGCGTCCCACAGCTACAAGGCCGTGCTGGTCACCCACAATGAAACCGCGACCGGCGTGACGAGCGACGTCGCCGCCGTGCGCCGCGCCATGGATGCCGCGAATCACCCCGCACTGCTCTTCGTCGACGCGGTGAGTTCGCTCGCCTCCATCGACTTCCGCATGGACGAGTGGGGCGTCGACGTCTGCGTCTCGGGCTCCCAGAAGGGCTTCATGATGCCGGCGGGCCTCGCCATCCTCTGCGTCTCCGAGAAGGCCTTGGCGGCGCGCAAGCAGGCGGGTTCCCGCCGCTGCTACTTCGATTTCGAAGACATGATGCGCACCAACAAGGACGGCTTCTTCCCCTATACGCCGCCGCTCCACATGCTCCGTGCACTGAGGGCCGCGACGGACTTGCTGCTCGAGGAAGGCCTGGAGAATGTCTTCGCCCGCCATTACCGGCTGGCCGAGGGT
>VFQS010000372.1_pt1 | contig 52671 bp, 48 predicted proteins | sample 3512361 | NCBI WGS metagenome assembly VFQS01 (sample SAMN10412375, study PRJNA504923) | tailings metagenome | isolation source: Relicate 1 Philex TSF3 active mining | place: Philippines | reverse complement strand
ACCCATTTCTGACCCTATCTTTACTTTACTCCTTCTTCCTTCCACGTAACATCAGTTATTTAAAACAACCATATCAGGATAAATCAAAACCCAAGTAGTGTAAGGCAGCACTTCGTGCTGCCTTACACTATTTGGGTTTTATGTCCTAACAAGAATGGAGCCATAAATAAACAGTGGAAAAAGAGAATTGCGACGCAGATCATGGCAATTCTCTTTTGTTCTTTATTCTACGGTGACAGATTTGGCGAGATTTCGGGGTTGATCAACATCCAAGCCGCGATGTGCTGCTACATGGTAGGAGAGTAACTGCAAAGGGATCACAGTAAGGATCGGTGAAAAAATCTCATCAACCACAGGAATTGGCAAAATGTGATCAAACACCTCATGAGCTGCTGGATCATCTAAAGGTGCAACCCCAATTAGTTTGGCATCCCTAGCCTTAGCCTCTTGAGAATTGGAGAGAACTTTCTCATATACCGCACCAGGGGTAGCGATCGCTACTACGGGTACATCTTCATCAAGCAATGCGATTGGTCCATGCTTCATTTCACCTGCGGGATAGCCCTCAGCATGAATGTAACTAATTTCCTTGAGTTTGAGCGCACCTTCGAGGGCGATCGGAAAATTGATACCTCTGCCAAGGAAAATGAAATCCTTAGTATGAGTAAATTGACGTGAGAGGTCTTCAATATAGCGCTCTTGACTTTCCAGAATCCTTTCCATATAGGCAGGAAGCTGGCGTAATCCCTCAATTAATTCTTGAGTTCTCTCTTCCGCCAAAGTTCCTTTGGTAATACCAAATTCTATGGCTAATAAATAGAACATGAGTAATTGAGCCACAAAGGTTTTGGTTGCTGCTACACCAATTTCTATTCCTGCTTGGGTATCAATCACAGCATCAGCAATGCGTCCAATCGAGCTTTCAGTACGATTAGTAATGCCAAGACAGCGATCGCCTCTAGATTTCGCTAGCTCTAGAGCCGCCAGAGTGTCCGCAGTTTCACCTGATTGTGTTACTCCAATCACTAAAGTGTTTTTTAAAGAAGGTGGTGGCGAATAGCGATATTCCGAGGCATATTGGACGCTTGTGGGAACCCCTGCAATCTGCTCTAGTAAATATTTGCCAACGAGAGAAGCGTGCCAACTGGTTCCACAGGCAAGAATTTCTACACGTTCGATGGAATTAATAAAGTCTGATGGAAGTCCTAGCTGAATTTGGTTGATTTCACTGATATAACTAGCTAGTCCTGCACGAAATACCCCCGGTTGCTCATAGATTTCCTTGAGCATATAGTGTTTGAAGCCTTGCTTCTCTACCATCGTCGGATTCCAGTTGAGGGTTTGGGGTGAACGACGCAGGCGATCGCCTTTGGCATTAAATACCTGTACTGAGTCTTTCGTTAATCGGGCAATTTCGCCATTTTCTAAAGCAATGACAGTGCGAGTATAGGCAACTAATGCAGGGGTATCAGAAGCACAGAAATTTTCATTTTTGCCAATGCCAATCACAAGTGGTGCTTGCTGACGCACGACAATCAACTCATCGGGATAATCAGCATGAACCACAGCGATCGCATAGGCTCCTTGCAATTTTTCAACTGTTAATCGGACGGCTTCAAATAGAATTGAAGGTGATTTCTCAGGAATAATATTGCCTTTCTTTTCTAACTGGGTCAGAAACTCGGCAATCATGTGGGGAATTACTTCCGTATCTGTCTCACTGACAAAAATATGACCAAGCGCTTTTAAATCAGTTCGCAGAATGTGATAGTTCTCAACAATGCCATTTTGGACTACCGCCAAGTTACCCATTGTATTAGTATGCGGATGGGCATTATGTTCTTCTGGCTTACCATGAGTTGCCCAGCGAGTGTGACCAATGCCAATGGGTGCTTCGGGGGCAGTATCGGCATTGAGCTTTTCTTCGAGTTGGATCAGCTTTCCCTTAGCTCTAACCCGATGCAAACTGCGATCGCCTAGGGGAATTGTTGCCACGCCTGCGGAGTCATAGCCGCGATATTCTAGTTTGCGTAGTCCTGATATTAAAACTTCATTAGCCGAGCGATGTCCGATGTAGCCAACAATTCCACACATAATGTCAAGTTGAAGTAGATACGATTACAATTTTGTACGCTGAGCGTAGAAAATTATGATCGTATTTAACCATGTGAGGTTCCTGCTAAGTAGCTGAGTACAATTAAATATAAAACGCCAAAACCTGTAGCGCACGCTGCGCGTGCGCTACAGGTTTTGGCGTTGTGTTTTAATGTTTTACGTTGAATTGAAATTCAGAGAAATCTTTAAAAGCAGGGCTTCGCCGTGCTTTTAAAATACTTTAAGCATTCGGCAAAGCCCCAGATTTGTTGTGGCAAAGCTTCGCCTTGCCACAACAAATCTGGGGCTTGATAGAGGTTTTAGACTGTTGTTTGAATCCACTGGGTTGCTTTATCAGTGTCTAGTGGATGCGAAATAAAGTAACCTTGGACCTCAATACTACTACCCCCTAAGCTTTCAAAATAATCTAACTCTTCAGATGTCTCCACACCTTCAACGACAATTCCCATGCCAAGACTATTGGCTAGTCTTAGAATTGACTGAATGATTCTTTGACTCTTGATGTCAGTAGAGACCTTATTGGTAAAGCTACGATCAATTTTTAAAACATCAATTGGTAAATTTTTGAGATAGCTAAAGGACGAAAACCCAGTACCAAAATCATCAATATAAACTTGTACCCCCACTTCTCGAAGTTGTTCCAGTTTTTGTGAAGAGACTTCGATATTTTCCATCAAGATTGATTCAGTAATTTCTAACTTGATTAAATTCGGTGAAATTTGTCGTTCGGAAACGATTTCTTGAATACGTTCTACAAAATCAGACTGTACTACTTGCAAGGTGGAAACATTAACTCCCAATGTCAGTGATGGAATATGTGGAAAATTTTGCTGCCATTGCTGCAATTGGTTACATGCTGTTTTTAAGACCCAATAGCCAATCTCAACAATGTCTCCTGTATCTTCAGCGATCGCAAGAAATTCCTGAGGAGAAATTAATCCTTGTAAAGGATGTACCCACCGTAATAGGACTTCAAACCCTGTTAATTGATGTTGATGTAGTGAAACTATTGGTTGATAAACTAAGTGGAATTCTTGGCGCTCAAGGGCATGGCGTAAATCATTTTCTAACTGCCAGCGTACTTTTGCACCTTGACTCATACTAGCGCTAAATAGAGCATATTTACCTCTGCCTAGGCGGCGGGAGTAATGCATGGCAATATTGGCATCTCTAAGAACTTCATTTGCATAAATATATTCTAAGTCGCTAATCGCAATACCCACACTCACAGAAGTAAAAATTTGATTATCATCAATGACAAATGGCTGTTTAATACTTTCGAGAACTGCCTCAGCTAACTCAATAATTGGTTCTTGACCTTCAATATTTTCAACTAAAATTGCAAACTCATCACTATCAACCCTAGCAATAGACATATTAATTTTGCGATAGGTGCTCAACCTTTGGCTTATTCCTTTTAATAGCCGATCGCCTATGGATATGCCAAAGTTATCATTAATGGCTTGGAAGCGATCGCAATCAATAAAGATGATCGCAAAATTACGATTGGAGGTAGTTTGTAACCTTGCAAAGGCAAGATTGAGTGAATCCATAAAGGAATCACGATTGGGAAGTCCTGTCAGCGAGTCATGCAATTGGCTATAGTGCAGTCTCGCAATAATCTGATCTCTTTCTAATCGAATAGAGTCGGATTTGACTAATAATTGCATCTGATGAATGGAAATAGCTAACTGGGTTCCTAATTTTTCGAGTAGTTCGATCTCCCAATTTTGCCAATCACGAGCAATGTCATATTTATGAATAATTAGTAATCCCCATAGTTTTTTGCCACTGGGAATTGCGATCGCAAGCGTTGATTGTACGCCTAAGGGAATAAGTGATTCTTTAAGCTTAGGATCAATATTTGGCAGGTTAATATCATTAATAACCTGACTAAGACAACTTTGATAATTTTCTAGCCAATTGAGATCGGTATAAACTGCGGGAAGCCTTCTACCTAATAGCGCTCGGATCGGATCGTTAACAACTTCATATTCAACAAATGGATTGATGGATTCTGAATTAGCTTCTGAAGACTGATTGCTTAATTGATAGACAATTACATGATCGCTTTGTAGTAACTGATGAATTTCTAATACCACTGTTTCTAGTAATTCATCTATAGTGATCGACTGTCGGAGTCTTGCAAACATTAAAGCTAGTAAAGTGTCAATTTCATTCTCATTCCCAGCATCTATATATTGACTGGACTGATAGAGTTGTTTGAGTCTTTGCTTAAGGCTAGATATCTCTCTCTCTGCATTATCAAAATATTTGCCTAGGTTTTCCCCAAGAGATCTGATGCTTTCTAGGCTATCTTGCTGTTGACTATTTAGAGTTTCTGATGTCCTCAGTCTCTCTACAGTTGTCAATAAATCTAAGAGTGTCTCAGCAAAATTTTTTCGCATAATTTCCCAAAAATTCAGTTATAGATGAATCATAAAATTGAAACATATAGTAATTCTCAATCATTTGACAGACTGTGCTCTTAAGAAAAAGAGAAAAGTCGGTAGTCCTAAAAAGGAAAGGATTTCTTGAGGTAAGGATGGGCGGCGCGAAGCGCCGCCCATCCTTACCTATTTAGCACTACCGAAAAGTCTTAGCAATTCTAGAAGATTGTTTGAGGTTCGGTGGGTGTTCCACAAACACACAAATATATAAATGATTTAAGACTGCTATATCAAACCATTTGATTTTACAAATGATTTTGGATCGCTATGTATATTTTAAAAACCTTAGTAGAGATTGTGCTAAATTTTACTTATTATTTAAAGGTTATCAAAATTAATTGACAACTTTATTCCATAAATTGTCATGTATTGATCAATAATCTGAATAATAGGATTGGGAAATGAGGTAAATTTTTTCAATCTAGAGAAGTGACTACAAGCAATGTTAAGTAAGCACTGCCTTTAAATATTTATCTGTTTTTCCATAACTCATTAGGGTTCTAATATTTAATAAAAACTATATTTGTCGTACAAATAAGCATCGCTCAAAATCAGCTTGATATTTTTTACTGCACATCCCTTCCATTAGATACAGCCTATTTAGGCTTTGTTTAGTACAGATAAACTTTTAAAAAGTGCAAAGTGTAGTAAGTCAACATATTTGAGGATACAGCCTATTTAGGGTCTGTGAAACCCAGATAAATTTTGAAAAAGCTTGCTTCGCAAGCTTTTTCAAAATTTATCTGGGTTTCGAGAAAGCGCAAAGCGCTGTAATTAGCTAGGCATAATTAAAAACGGTACAAAAAACTGTGGCTCATGCTGTGCGTGCGCCACAGTTTTTTAGATTTTATATTTAATTGCACCTAGCCTAGCTACTTATTAAAGTTTTTGGTGAACACTTTTTATGAAGTTGTATCCTGATTCAGTTTAGCGAATTGATCTGAAAAGACTTCAATTTCAATATTGGGATCATTGCGTAAACTGAGCGATCGCTTGACTCGACCGAGATATATTGGCTGCGACAATCCTTCTTGAGGATGCACAATGGTTCTTGCGTAAATTGTCAATTGCTCTTCACCTTGACCATTCCGCCCAGATGAGAATAGGTTGTTACTGGCTTGGGCTAGAGTTGATGCTAGTTGTTCAGGAGTGATATTTGGCTCAACTGCGATCGTTGCTTGGGGACCGAAACGATCATAAACCAGTTTGTATGGGGCAGAGCCTTGGATTGATGAGCGCGTAATTGGCTCGAAACTGAGGGAAAAAAGACCGACAACTAATACTACTGAAAATAGGGTCACACCTACCATGCGATAGCGCCAACTCCACTGCTGAGACACAGCCAATCCTGTAATCAAAGCACATACCAAGACAAATATGCCCATTCCCTGTGCAAGCTGACCAAATAAAGCAGGCGTTAGCGACATAACTTATTCTATTCTTAAATTATTTAATAAACTACTAAGTTCATTTTATAGTGGCTTGTACTGCAAACCAAACTAAAGTGACAGTATCTACCCTGAAAAGTTTGATCCTCTTTATTCTTGGGCAACTAGAGATTTTCTGATGAATAGTATAAGTGTTGTTTATGATTAAAAGAAATCTAGATTGATAGTTGCTAATATTTGTTCTTATTCAGAAAAAGAGCTAGTACTCCTATGAATGCTTTCAACCAAAGTCGCAATAAAGATAGCAATGGTATGTTTTTACTATTAGCGATCGCTATAGTGACAGCAATAACTTTGCTCTTATCACCACCAGTATTTGCTAGTTCAGCAGGTACTGGCAATTCTTTGCATTGGTCATATGGAGGCACTGCAAACCCGACACAGTGGGGACAAATTAATCGGGATTTTACTATATGTGAATTGGGTAAATCACAATCACCTATCAATATCAAGAATCCTGTCGTCAGTACACCAACAAATATCAATTTTGATTACAAGCCCACTCCTTTAGTAGTGGTCAATAATGGGCATACCATTCAGGTGAACTATGAGCAAGGCAGTAGCGTGAATATTAATGGTGAAAAGTATTCTCTAATCCAGTTCCATTTTCATACTCCTAGCGAACATACCATTAATAGCAAAGCTTCTGCTGTGGAACTACATTTGGTTCATCGGAATGATGCAGGAAAACTTGCCGTAGTCGGAGTTTTGCTTACTGAAGGTGATGCGAACCCTGTAATTGATGAAGTGTGGCAGAATATCCCTGCAACAGGCAAAACTAATACTGTTAGCGATCGCCTAATTAATGCCATAAATCTCTTACCAAGAAGTAAAGCCTACTATAGTTATGTGGGTTCTCTAACTACGCCGCCTTGCAGTGAAGGTGTGAAATGGAATCTTTTGGTAGAACCCATGACAGTTTCTGAAGAACAGATTGAAACTTTTGCCAAAATCTATCAAGTTGATGCGCGTCCAGTGCAACCGACCAACGGTAGAAGTATTGAGTTACATAGGTAAATAAATCGCTTTAAGCTGATTTGAAACTCAGAGGAATTTTTGAAACCGATGCTTTGCCACGGTTTCAAAAATATTCAAGGTAAAGGCGGTGCGATGTACCGCCTTTTGATTGGAAGCCTTTAGTATGAACAAATCATAAATAATATTAATAAGAGCATTCAGATATAAAAATATGGGAAGTGCTCAATAGGTAAGGATGGGCGGCGCGAAGCGCCGCCCATCCTTACCGCAATAAATCCTTTCCTTTTTAGGACTACCAAAATATGACCAAGTTTGATTATGACTTATTTGTAATTGGTGCAGGTAGCGGTGGACTTGCCGCTTCAAAACGCGCCGCCAGCTACGGGGCAAAAGTAGCGATCGCAGAAGGTGACTTAGTGGGTGGCACTTGTGTAATTCGGGGATGTGTTCCCAAAAAGTTGATGGTCTATGCGTCCCACTTTTCCCATTTCCCCCATGAATCCGCAGGCTATGGATGGACAATTGCTGAAGGAACTTTGGATTGGGATAAACTCCGTAATGCTATTCAAACAGAAGTATCGCGTTTAAACAAATTGCACATTAGTTTCTTAGAAAAGAATAATGTGGAACTAATTTCAGGATTTGCCAAATTTGTTGATGCTCATACGGTGGCAGTGGGCGATCGCCAATTTACCACCGAGCGCATCTTGATTTCGGTGGGTGGTGAAGCCGCAAAGCCCCCATTAGCAGGTATTGAATATGCCATCACTTCCAAGGAAATGTTTCTGTTGCCGCAGTTTCCCAAACGATTTGCGGTAATTGGGGGTGGTTATATCGGGACTGAGTTTGCAGGCATCATGCATGGACTTGGAGCCGAGGTTACGCAAATCATCCGCGATCACTATGTATTAAAAGGATTTGACAATGATGTGCGTGTCAATGTGCAAGAAGGAATGATCAATCATGGCATCAATTTCCACACCTGTGTTGATAGCAATTCTCTCAAGATTACCAAGAATAGTCAGGAACAGGAAAATGTATTAACGGTTTCCTTTAATGATGGAGAAGGCAATGTGCAACAAATCAATGCTGATGTTGTCTTAGCGGCAACAGGACGCAAGCCAAATCTAGCACCACTCAGTCTCGACCAAGCAGGGATCACAGTCGTTAATGGCGCGATCGCTGTTACTGAAGATAGTTGCACCAATAAACCCCATATCTATGCGATCGGGGACTGCACCAATCGCGTGAATTTAACTCCTGTCGCGATCGCTGAAGGTCGTGCCTTTGCTGATACTGTTTATGGACATAAACCAAGATTTATCAGCCACAAAAATATTCCCTCGGCTGTATTCTCCCAACCTGAAGCTGCTACCGTTGGCTTATCTGAAGAAAAGGCGCATGAACTATATGGCGATCGGGTAAAAGTCTATAAAACAAAATTCCGCCCCATGTTTTACAGTCTGGCAGGCGGTGAAGCCAAAACAATGATGAAATTAATTGTCGTTGGTGAAGAGGAACGAGTTGTAGGTTTACACATGGTCGGGAAAGATGCCGCCGAGATCATTCAAGGTATGTCTCTAGTCGTCACAATGGGTGGCTGCAAAAAAGATCTAGATAATACGATGGCAATGCACCCCACTGCCGCCGAAGAATTTGTCACCATGTAATAAAAAAGGGGCGCAAAGCGCCCCTTTTTTATTTAGCTAGCAGCGTTTGATTCACGTCGGACAGAGGTGTTTTTGGGTTCACCCTTGATTTTAGAAACCAAGGAGTTCCAGCCAAACTTGCTTAAAGCCAATAGCCAGTTACCTTCCAACTCACGGAACATTGCCATATTCATATGGAAAGAAGCATTTGCTTCATCCACAATGCGCTGAGCAGTCGCTTCATCCACTGGCAAAGTATCGAGAGCCGCACGATAGTTTTTCTTGAATTCACCGTGATTGCGAATATCATCGAATTCATAGAAAGCAGTACCATCGCCCTCAGCTAGCCCCATCGACTCCTTAGCGATTTTCTTGAGGATTTGACCACCAGATAGATCGCCCATATAACGAGTGTAGGCATGAGCTACAAGCAATACAGGATCAGTAGCCGAAATTTCGCGAATACGAGCCAGATACTTTTCGCAAGCAGGGGTGGGTTTTACGGCTTCGCGCCAATTAGAGCCGAAGTAAAACAACATATCGAGTTCTAGACTCTTTTCGCGCCATAGCTCACGATAGTAGAGCTTGCTGAGAATAGGGTCATTTTTGTGAACTTCAAACTCTGCTTCGATCGCTTTGTAAACGAAGTAAAGATTACCGACGAGTCGGCTATAGGCAGTCTTGTTAACTACGCCCTTTAAAAAACATTTAATAAAATCGGTACTCTCTGCTGCTGAGTGAGATTTTTGTGTACCTACGCGCAACTTTGTTGCTAAACCTTGACTCATGAAAACTCCTAAAACTTTTAAATCAAGATGGTGAATTTAAGCGAACTTATTGATAGTTAAATTTGTTATTAAGAATATATTTTGGGATAAATTGGTGAAATTTATCAAGATGATGCCAATATGCCAAAAAAATGCGATTGTCGCTAAAGCCTTAAATCACAAGCATTTGGCACAGTATTCAAGTATATAAGCCAATGTATAGAAAAATTTCTAGTCTGTAACAAATTTTCATCTACCACTGCGACCATATAATGTAGTCACGATCTCCTAATTTGTATAACAGTTGCTAACATCCGCCGTTATAAATTAGATTTAGTCAAGCTAGCTTGAAGAGGTAATACATCTTGGTTTTAAGCGGATACGAATACTTACTGGTATTCATCATTGTTTGTACGCTTGTCCCGATATCGGGATTAGTACTATCTGGTCTTTTAAGTCCACAACAGTCTGGAGCCGCAGGTCGTACCACCTACGAATCTGGCTGCGAACCTGTTGGGGGAGCTTGGATCCAGTTTAATATTCGTTATTATATGTTCGCTCTTGCCTTTGTGATATTCGACGTGGAAACAGTGTTTTTGTATCCTTGGGCAGTGGCATTTAGTAAACTAGGCTTACTTGCCTTTGTTGAAGCACTTATCTTTATTAGCATTCTCATCTTAGGTCTAGTCTACGCTTGGAGAAAAGGAGCCTTAGAATGGTCATGAAATCCGAAAACGTTGGTCTGGACTTCAGCATTGAAGAACAAACTCAGCGCCTTATTAATCCTGCTGCAACACCACAAGTCACCCAAGACTTATCTAACAATGTCATTTTGACCACTCTCAATGACCTCTATAACTGGTCGAGAATGTCTAGCCTTTGGCCGATGCTCTATGGCACTAGCTGCTGTTTCATTGAGTTTGCTGCCATGATTGGCTCTAGATTTGACTTTGATCGCTTTGGTTTGTTACCCCGTTCTAGCCCTCGTCAAGCTGACTTGATTATCACCGCAGGAACTGTCACCATGAAAATGGCTCCTGCACTGGTACGCCTCTATGAACAAATGCAAGAACCCAAATATGTAATTGCGATGGGCGCTTGCACGATTACAGGCGGCATGTTTAGCACCGATTCCTATACCACCGTGCGCGGTGTGGATAAGTTAATCCCCGTTGATGTGTATATCCCTGGATGCCCTCCCCGTCCTGAAGCCATCATGGATGCGATTATCAAACTTCGCAAAAAGATTGGTACTGAAGGCTTTAACGAAAGAGCAAATCTTAACCGTACTCATCGCTACTATGCAGTTAAGCATGAGATGAAGGTAGTTAGCCCCATCCTCACAGGACAATATCTAGAAATGCCTAGCCGTATGGCTCCACCTAAGGAACTAGTCGAGTCTGGCATTCCTCTACCCGCTTTGCAAATGGCTCAAAAGGAGGTCGAGACAGTTGGCAGATAATCAAGAAGCATCATTGGTCACGACTGAGGCAACAGCCCCAGTTTCTCAATGGCTAACTAGTAATGGATTTGAGCATGAGTTTCTAGGGTTTGACCAACAAGGTGTTCCCATTCTCAAAATCGATCGCCAATTCTTACTTCCCTTCTCTACTGCGCTCTATGCCTATGGCTTTAACTACTTGATGATGCAATGTGGTTATGATGCTGGCGCGGGCGACAGTTTGGTGAGTGTTTATCATCTTGCTAAGCTAACCGATGAGGGTATTGATAAAAGCGATCGCCTTGAGGAAGTCCGCGTTAAAGTATTTCTGCCTCGCACCGATCCTCGTTGCCCATCTGTCTACTGGATCTGGAAGACTGCGGATTGGCAAGAGCGCGAAACCTACGATATGTATGGCATCGTTTACGAAGGACATCCTAATCTCAAGCGCATTCTTATGCCCGAAGACTGGATCGGCTATCCGATGCGAAAGGATTATGTCACACCAGACTTTTACGAATTGCAAGACGCATATTAAGAAAGAAGCACCCAATGGGTGCTTCTTTCTTAATATGCAAGAGGCGGCGCAATGCGCCGCCTCTTGCATATTTATGTGACTACCACATTAGCCCTTACCCATTTCCGAAATTCCCTTAAGGTTGCACTTTCTCCTAAAGTTAAGCGCTGCTGCACATATTCGACAATAATCGCGGCGGGTAAATAAGGAAAGGCTAAACTCTTCTCAATCTGTTTATATTCTCCATTCTCTAAAGCTAGAAATTCTAAACTATAGCCATCATAGCGCCAGACTTCAGGTACACCAAGTAAAGCATATATCGGTAAACGGCGATCGCTAGGATTGGTAATATCTACTTCTAGAACCAAGTCAGGTGGCGGATCTTCTCCCACAATAATTACTTCTTTATTCCTAATTATTGGCTCATTCTGGATGTAATAACAAGAATCTGGCTCTGCTCCTAACTTTAGATCGGGAATTTTCATCAGTAATGAGCCAAGACGGCGTAAGTCCACTTCTAATTCGTCAGCAAATACACCGATTAGAGCCTCGATAAACCGATTGCTACCTTCATGAAGTGAGAGGGGAGACATAATTTCTAATGTGCCATTAAGGTAATGAAATAGGGTGTTGCGGCGATCGCCTAGATCGGTAAGTAAATTCTCAAAAGTCTGCCAGCTAACGTTATCTAAGATCACGCGATGTTCGGCAAGGGGGCGATCTTGATCAAAGGGTGGAGATTGAAGATTGGGCTTTGATACTGTTGTGGCAGTCATGATGATTCCCTGCGGTTATTTTGCTAAGCTACATGAGGCGATTTTCTAGTTCAGGATATTTGGGAAATAAGCTGTCAATACTGGCAAGTTTCGCGCCATATTCTAAGGCAGTGGCGATGATTAGGCGATCGAAGGGATCTTTGTGGATGGGAGTTAGGTTTACGCTTCTGACTGTAATTTCTGGAGTTAGTGGAAATAATTCAATTTTAGCGGGCGCTAATGCTCTGCTAAACCACTCTGCGGATGAACAGGTTAGCTCTAATCTACCTCGACTTTGGGCTAAGGCAATTTCATAGCAAGATAGAGGAGATACCGCTAATATCTCGGCTAACTCAAAGCGCTCTAACCATGATGCGGGAAATCGATCAAAGTCTGAGTTGATTAGCCAAAACCAAATATGAGTATCAAGTACAATTATTTCAGACATTCCCAATCCTCTTCATCAACAATGGGACTGACGATATCCCCTAATGTTCTGCCTTTACCAGCCATATCAGGGATGGGAAAATGGCGTTTTATTTGAGGCTTCGTTTCTTCAAGGATGGTGACGATAATTCGTGCTGAGTTAATTTCTGGTTGTTCAGAAAGCCATTTAATTTGTCCGTTTTCATAGGTTGCTTCATAACTTTTGAGCATGGTTGTTTATCTCCTTAAAGTGTTTTCAAATTCTTGTTTTTTGCTAGAGATTAGAGAACGTAAGCGATCGCCTTCTTCCTGTTGTTTCCTTTCCTCAAGTTCTAGGCGATTTTCACATTCAGAAATAATTTGCTTGATTAGAGTATCAACGGACTGAATACGGTTATCGAATAAAGTCGTAATGAACTCAACAATTTTCTGTTTGATACTATCTTCTGATTTTTTAAACTCCTCAAAACCAGATTCACAAACTTGTTTAGCAATCTGGTAGTAAGCATCTGACATTGAAGCCCATAAACCTCCTCCTCCAAGTAATGCGGCGGCAGCAATACCAATAATAACCGCGGGTCCTAAAGCTAAAGCTGGAATCATAAAGAAAGCCGCTGCCGCGCCAGCACCTCCGCCAACTACACCGCCAGCAGTCCATGCTGCTACATAACTCGCATCAAAATTATTAAAAGCTGGGCTAAAGTTATCGTCAAAGTTTGTACCAATTTTTCTATCAAGTCCAGAAAAACTAGCGTTAAGTGCTGTCAACTCTTCTTTTATTCCTCTGTCTAGCAGATTGAGCTTAGGGTCGATGATCTCATTATTTAAGTGTAGCAATACCCATAGATTAATTTGGGCTTGTAAGTCTTTTCCAAATTGATCTATATAGTCTTGTATAAGCTGATCTCTACTAAATAAAGGGTTATGATCAGTTTTCCATAACTTACTTCCTTGTATAATTGCTTCTTTAAATTCAGCGCTATACTTTATCCAAGATTCTAGAGCTATTTGCATAGTCTGCTTTCTTAGGTAATCAACCATTTTACGGATAGTTACAGATCTTCCGCTTGCTTCACCAACACGTTCTAGGATTTCTTCTTTATAAGAAGCTGCTAAGTTTGTTTCAATGCTTTCAGTCGCATTATTTAGCTCATTGACACAATCTTGAGTAAGCTCATTCAGCTTTTGCGTAGCAGATTGCAAAATCACAGAGCCACGTTCATCAGTGAGAAAATCTTCTACAGTACGAGTGAAGTTTTGAAAGCTAACTAGATACTCATTGGATGTATTGCTGAGACTAGCTTTTAAGGCGGATTTAGCAGAAATAAAATGGATTCTATCTTTGCCTGTGATAGAGCCATCCTTGATAATGCTATTAGCAGCTACTCGCACATCTTCGCGATCTTCATCACTATCCAAATTGTCCATAAAATTGACAACCAGAAATAGATTTTCTAATGGACGATCGCCTTCACGCTCCTTAATTCTGGTAATAATATCCCGTTCACCCTGAGTTAACAATTTATTCGCATTAGTCATGAATAGAATTGCATCAGTCTCTTTCAGTAGTTCCTCAGTAACCCTAGTACGATCTGGATGTTCATTTAGTCCGGGGGAATCCACAATTTCTACACCATTACGACATAGCAGCAGGTTGGGATGCTCAAAGACAATTTCGGCAATATTGGATTTAAGCAGTTCTTCACTACGATTATTTAGAGCCGCTTCCTTAGAAATAGAAGCTTTTTTCTGATAATCTTCAACAGCAATTTCTTTCTCATTACCATCGCGATAACGACAAATTACCCGCTTGCGATCTCCATATTTCAAAACCGACAAAGTACCACTACAAGGAATTGCCCTCACAGGTTGAATTTCTTCACCGAGCAAAGCATTGAGCAAAGTCGATTTACCTTGACTGAAATCACCAATCACCGCCACTCGAAAACGCTGAGATTCTAATTTGTTTTTAATAGATTGAATCTCATCACGAAAAGTAACAGGTAAAAGGCTCTCTTTAATACCATCATCAATCAGTTGAGATAAATGGTTAATCCGTTTGAGTAAAGATTGTTTTTGTAGTTGAAAACCTTGCAGCTTTTGATATTCACCACTTACTGAATTTGTCGAACTGGGTATATTTTGAGGTTCTTTAATCTCAGTTTTAACAAGCTGATTTAACGCAGACAGCAAATCATCTGCCGCATTTACAAACACAGTCCCCAAATCATGAAAACGCGAAGGATCGACTAGATCACATATTTCTTGAAAATCTTGATTGTTGTAAGACTTGCCAGCAAAACTAAATTCTAAAACATCAAGATAACGCGATTCTATTTCTAATCGTTTACCTAAATCACGTAAATACTTACTCTCACTTTCATCTAAGCTAGAGTCTGCGATCGCCATTCTGTAACCCAAGCCAAACAACAGCAATTTTTCGGCTTCACTCAATGGCACTAGCAAAATCAAAAAATCATCAATCTCACTATGCAATTTATATTTCTGAATACCTGACAGCAACAGCTTAGCAATCTCAACTGTCTGCTTATTAGTCAAACCAATTCGCCCCAATGTTGCCTTAAAGTGAGTAACTTCATCTTCACTCACTTTTGCATCAGCATGAATTACCCCTTTTAGCAGTGCAATCAAGTCAGTCATAAATACCACTTGCGGTGTAACGTCATGTACCGTCAGGTCTTGACCAGTCAACTTTGAAAGGAGTTTGATTGCTTGGATACCGATAAGTTGAGTATTCATGCTTGCACTGAAAATCTAAATTATCTAGAATTTATCAGAAATGAAGCCTAAAAAAATCATCTATACAATAAAATCTGATAATATTTAAGCAAATAAAGCTTTTAAAGAGCTTTTTCTATGATTTCTGCACTATGAATTATATCTTTTCTACCGCAACTCAAGCATTGCTAAATTCTGGTCAATTAGTACAGGTAATATCCAAAGCTGGTCAACTATTACCAATAGCCAGAGATCCGATTACAGGTAGATTTGTAGAAATGGCGATAGGAGTTAGTTCATCTTGTTGTAATCCTTTATCGATTCCAGTACAGGTTGCGATGGGTGGTTTGCAAATGTACCAAAATCATAAAGGTTTTACTGCCGTATTAGGTGGAATCACACAGATCCAGCAAACTTTAGGAGTCTTACAAGCGACAACAGCATTAATCGGCGTAGGAACGATCACAAATGTAGCAATTTCCGCAGCAAGCTTACATCAAATCTTAAAACTACGCGAAGACGTTCGCCAAATGCGCGTTGAGATTAAAGATGGATTTATCGATCTTAAAAAAGCACTTAAAGATCAAGGTGCTGAAATCTTAAATCACATTGATGAAGTCGCCGCAGACATTAAATTTGAACAACATCGAGTCGTTCTCATTCATGCCTATAGTCAGTTTTTAGCAGCCACTAAGTTAATCCAACAGTGCTTACTTACTGAACCTCACATTAGAGATCAAGGTTTAGCAAGTGCTAGACATATGCTTTCAGTTGCTCTCGCTGATTACCGAAATCCTCAATTACTTTCAGAGACTTCAGCATTAGGTAAATTGAGAAGAATGGAATGCGCTTGGGCGATCGAGCAAACTATCATCATGACATACCAAATTCAAAAGCAATCAGGCGTAGTCACCCAAGGGTTAAAAAGCTTACAAACCACTATTCGTCAAGATATTGTTGATATTAGCAATGCTGTGCATTCCCAAGCAGAAATAGACCTACTCTATCCAGAAATAAGTCGCATTTGTAACCAAGATCTAGCAGTTCTCTCGTCTTGGCAAGAACAAGCCGAATGGATTCAATCGTTACCTGCTGACGATTTAAAGTTATTAGAAAGCTCTGCATTAAATCCAGTTCCTCAAGAAATGACTTCTGCACTTAGCAACTTTGAAGTTCCCGAACAAGAAATCTATGAGGAGATAAAACCAAAATCTCATTTTGAATCTCTACGCGATCAACTCAAATTAATGGCTTCACCCGAATTGCGCTCAAAATATGAGTATGAAGTAGTCGAAAAAGCTCAAGCTTCGGGGCATAAAGCTTTAAAAGCAGATGTAGTTAAACAATCGTCTGACATGGCGATCGCTAATTTATACCATTACTTTCAAATCCCTTAAGAAAAGCGATCGCATCTTGAATAACCATTGCAATATTCGGCTAACTATAAGCAATTAACTGATGCGAAAGGATTACGTCACGCCAGACTTCTACGAGTTGCAAGACGCATATTAGAGAAAGAAGCACCCAATGAGTGCTTCTTTCTCTATTGAGATAAAATCTAGGGAAACCATTTGGGCAATGTGCCAAATATAGGTAACACATCAGGTTGCGGTAATTTGTTACTTTCTGCTGTATTAATAGGTAGCAAAATTAACTGAGTAGGAACTTGAGAGTTACGACCACTGCGAGTAGCTTTTGCTGAATCTTCAGGAATAGCCTGAGAAACGGAGGCATCATCGCTAGTCACTGCGGAATTGAGCAGTATGGCTTGTCCATCAGGAGCAACATTAAATTGAATTTCTCTTTGTGATGGAAGCTCGAAAATGCGACGTAATTGCGCGGAATCAAGATCAATCGCGGCAATATAAGGCTTTTCACGAAATATATTTTTGGCAGGATCTTGCTCAACATCAGTTAGTAAACAATAGATCGTTTTTTCTTGCGGATCAAATTGAGCACCAAGGATCGAACCACTAATTTTGGTAAGTTCCTTTTGGATGCCTTGGTTATTTACCAAATAGAGCGATCGCGTATAGTCCTTATTAAATTTAATTGTTGCCGCCTGTGTGCCACTTCTACTGAAATTTAAAACAGTCCCGAATCTTGGGAGAAAGTCCAACGGTGGGGCTTGCGGCTCAAGAGGCAAAATCGCAACTCCTTCGCCTTGAGCGATCGCCACCGACGAGCTGTCGGGCGTAAACATAAAATCGCCCCCGGGTTGGTTGTCCAGCGATCGCGGTTGCTGATTCTCTTTGATAAGCCAGAGCCCATAACGTCCGACTTGCTGACGGCTGAGACGCTGCACCAAGATGTTTTTACCATCGGGTGAGAGATCGAATTTAAAGTTTTGATAGTCATCACTACCGAGAATAGGTTTAATTTCAGATGGATTTGACGTTAAATGATCTTCGCGATCAATTCCCGTTGTCACCACATAGAGTTTTTGGTCAAGTAAGCTTTGCCCCGTCGCTTCGATCGCCCCAAATAGAATTTTTTGGCGATCAGGATAAATCCGAAAATCTAGAACTGTCAGATTAGGAGGTGTTAAAACTCGCTTTTCCTTTTGTAACACATTGTAAAGCACAAGGCGACCTTTTTCTTCGCCCTGTGAGCCAATATAAGCAAAATATGGATTAGGAGTTTTAAAATTACCTACAAAAGGCTCAATCGCAATTTTTTTACCAGACTCATTCGCAAAACGATCATAAGCATTCTCAAGCTTCACCGTATAGTTTTTGCCATAGGTCGCAGGTGCTAATGGGGTATAGGACATACGACGTGATGACCAACTAATTTTGCCTTTAAGAGGTGGGTCAAATTTGAGGTTTTGTTCGACGCTTTCACGATTCATCGGACGGTTAAAGGTCAATACAAAGGATATATTACTAGCATCAATTCGCTGACCTTGCCAACTAAAGTCTCTCACCTGTGGTGCAGTGCGATCGCCAATCCATAGCACAATCGCGATCGCCACACTTAGCACTGCGACAAAACCTATTGCATAGCGATCAAGGGGTTGCGAAAACCATTTAAAGCGTGGACTAAGTTGCATGTCAGCTTATTTACAAGTAAGTACAAGGTATATATAGCTATCCTAAATGGTTTGTGGAAGCGCACCCCTTCGGGGTGTGCTTCCACAAACCCCAAAATCTACAAATGATTTAAGACTGCAATATTAATTTTGCGTCTTTGGGGGCATGATGAAATAGGCATTTCAGCACTTATCCCTCATTAGGGAATCGCAGTAGAATAAAGAATCCTTAGCTGACCGTTAACATCTAACCCTTATGAGTAAATTCTCTCAAAACATTAGCGACATAAGACAACTTATTGTAATCGTGTTCTGAATTTAATCCTAATAATCAATAGTCGAAATATGAAAATAGAACAACTAAGATGGACTGTAAACAATAAATGGCAGTCTAATCATAATGACAAATTATTAGCTGATTTAGTATTAATATTCGGCGGTACGGATATTTTGCAATCAGAAAATAATTTGCAATACATTAGGAATACTTATCCCAGTGCTTGTATTTTTGGTTGTTCTACAGCAGGAGAAATTTATGATACACAAGTCACTGATGAGACAATTGTAGCCACAGCCATTGAGTTTGAGCATACTCAAATTAAAGCAAATTATCTACGTATAGCAGCGACAACAGATAGCTTTGAGGCAGGAGCAAAATTAGCTCAAACTTTTGAATCAGAGAGACTAGTACATTTGTTGGTTCTTTCTGATGGTCTTTGCGTAAATGGGAGTAACTTTATTGCGGGGCTGCGATCACAACTACCAGATAACGTAACAATCACAGGGGGATTAGCAGGTGATGGTTCAAGGTTTGGCAAAACAATCGTAATTTGCAATGATATTGTCGAACAAGGACTAATTGCAGCGATTGGTTTATATGGCGATCGCATTAAGATTGGTTGTGGTTCTCTGGGTGGATGGACAACTTTTGGTCCCAAACGCATGGTTACAAAGTCTCAAGGAAATGTTTTATACGAACTTGATGGCGTATCTGCCTTAGAAGTATATAAAAAATATTTAGGTGAATATGCTGCTGGACTTCCAGCCACAGGGCTACTATTTCCACTCAGTCTATACAATCCGAATAGAGATCAGTCGGTTGTTCGGACAATCTTAGCAGTAGATGAATTAGATCAAAATCTCACATTTGCAGGAGATATTCCCGAAGGTAGCATTGTGCAATTGATGCAAGCTAATTTTAATCGCTTAGTCGATGGAGCGATTGCGGCGGCCCATACTAGTTTAAATAGCCTTTCTCAATCTCCTGAATTGGCAATCCTTATCAGTTGTGTTGGTCGCAAACTAGTACTAAGACAGCGTATTGAAGAAGAAGTAGAAGGCGTGAGAGATGTTATGGGGAATGCGACAATATTGGCTGGGTTTTATTCTTATGGAGAAATTGCCCCTGCATCAAGCGGCGATCGCAGTGAGCTGCATAATCAAACTATGACGATCACAACGTTTATCGAGCAATAGGAATAATGCATCGTCTCCTTCAGCGTCAGTTGAAAAAATTTTTGGGTAATCAATTTGAGGATCTGCATTCCATACCTTTGGAATGGCAAAATTTTCTCAAAGCAGTAGATGAAACCTATTGTCATTACGATGACGACCACAGAATGATTGAGCGTTCTTTAGAGCTAAGTTCTGAAGAACTCTTACAAGCAAACAATCAATTAAGAGAATTGCTCAAAACTGTTGAAGGGCAAGTAAATGAACGCACTGCTGAGCTAACCAAAGCAAATAATGAATTGGCACAAACCTTAAGGGAACTCCAACAAGCCCAATTACATTTGATTCAGTCAGAAAAGATGTCATCCTTAGGGCAGCTAATCGCAGGAATCGCCCACGAAATTAATAATCCTGTAAATTTTATTCATGGTAATTTACGTTATTTAAGAAATTATACTGAAAGCCTATTAAGTGTGATCCAGATCCTCCAAGATAACTTCCCTAATATGGCATCAGAACTACAAAGTATCTCGGACGAACTTGATCTAGAGTTTGTTAAAGATGATTTACCCAAAATTATCAAGTCAATGGAAGTGGGGACACATCGCATTCATGAAATTGTACTCTCTTTAAGAAACTTTTCGCATATGGACGAGGCTGAATTTAAGCTAGTCGATATTCATCAGGGAATTGAAGATACCTTGTTAATTCTTGAACATCGACTGAAGTTTAAATCAAGTCATCAACGCATTCAGGTAATTAAGCAATACGGCAACCTGCCTCTAGTAAATTGTTATGCAGGACAATTAAATCAAGTTCTGATCAATATTTTGGCAAATGCCATTGATGCTTTAGAAGAAACACAGTTAAATTATTCCCGTGATCACAACCAAGACAAAGACATTCCAGCTTTTATCCGTATCCACACTAGGGTAGTTGATGATCGCTATGTTGAGATCGCGATCGCCGATAATGGTTCTGGCATTCCCGAAGAAATTCAGATGCAAATTTTTAATCCATTTTTTACAACAAAGCCTGTGGGCAAAGGCACAGGGATGGGCATGGCAATTAGCTATCAAATAATCGCCGAAAAGCATCGAGGTAAACTAATGTTTTCTTCCACCGCAGAGGCAGGAACTGAGTTTATTATTCAAATTCCTCTCGACCTATAATTAACGTCAGTTCGGGTTAAGTTGGCACATTTTAAAAGACCAAAAGTAAAACCCAAATAAGTGAAGGTGACACTTCGTGTCACCTTCACTTATTTGGGTTTTATGTTCTAAGCAAACCTTACATTGCTACATATTCAATTAGTGCCCATCTACTTAACTCAACGCGAGTTCGATATCGCTATTTGAGCCTTGCAAAGCAACCCTTACATTGATGTAATTTAAAGCTAGCTTTTATACCAAAACACAAAGGAGAGGCAACAGATGATATAAGAGAAAAAGAAGAAAGAGGGCAAAAAAATGGCAGGAGTATACAGATTAGAAATAAGCGAAAGTGAAGAAGAGCTGAAAGAGATGCTAGGGCGGCAGAAAACAGGTACAGACAAAGAGCGAGTGCAAGTATTGTACTTACTGAAAAGTAAGCAAGCCGCAACAGTACAAGCCTGTGCCAAACTAATCGGGAGAAACCGCAGCACAGTACAAGAGTGGATCAGAGGATATCGAGAGGGAGGAATTACAGGAATACTAAGCCATAAACCAAGAGTAGGCAGAATGCCCAAAATCCCAGAGTGGGCGCAAAAAGCACTGGAGAAACAATTGCAACAGGAAGAAGGATTTAATAGTTACGGTGAGATCCGTCACTGGTTGCAGGAAAAACTAGGGATCGCAAGCACATACAAAAATGTGCATGACTTGGTACATTACCGAATGAGAGCAAGACCAAAGGTAGCACGTCCCTATAGCGCCAGCCAAAACCAAGGGCAATGCGAGGACTATAAAAAAACTCTCTGAAAACCTAGCAATGATTGCATGGTATGTCGTATCAGTGCTGGGCTTAACGGGAAAAGTCCGTTTCTTTTGTCAAGACGAAACAAGGATTGGTTTGAAAACCATCAGTGGTCGTAAAATCACTGCCCATGGGGTCAAACCCAAGGCAAAAGTCCAGTGGCAGTTTCTAGCTACATGGCTATACGGTATCGTCGAACCTGCCACGGGAGAAAGCTTTTTCTATGAATTTAGTCATCTCAACACCGACTGTTTTCAAATATTTCTTGACCTCATATCAGAGGAATTTGCGGACAGCCTCCTCATAATGCAAGTCGATCAAGCTGGTTGTCATCGGGCTAAGCGCTTACGATTGCCGCAAAACATTATTTTGATATTTCAGCCTGCTCATTCTCCAGAATTAAACCCGATTGAACGAGTTTGGTTACATTTGAAGCAAGGTTTGCGGTTTACTTTACCCAAAAATATGGATGAGTTAAGGCTTTTGGTAAAGAATCGTCTTTCCGAGATGACTAAATCTGTCATTGCCTCCCTTGTCGGTAGAGATTCGATACTTGATGCTCTATCTGTTGCCTCTCTTTTGTGATTTGGTATTAGAGATGGTTGGTTATGCCAACCATCTCTAAAATCCCAAAAGTAAAAGCCTTGCTAAGCAAGGCTTTTACTTTTGGGATTTTACAAAGAGTAGCCTTTAAAGGAACATTTGCATAGCAAATTTTCTCTCAAAGACCATAAAAAAACTCCTTGCAAAACTAACTAGCCAGAAAGTTGGTAGTCTTATTTATGTTGATAAGGATGGAAGGCGCGGCGCACCGCCCACCCTTACTTAGCAATACCTAACCTTCATTAGAGCTGTTAAGGGGACGTACATCAACAATTGTGCCACCGAGACGAGTGATTCTACGGGTTTGCTCATTTAGACGGCTAAAAGGAACTTTAACGAAAATGCTGCTGCTGTTACGAATAGGATAACCGTTAAGATCGGTTGCATCACTTTGACGTAAGCCAGATACTTCGTAAACAAAAACGCGATTATCTTTAGCGGAAGTAATCATAAAACTCAGTTTTACTAAATTTTGAAAGGTGGATAGTTAGATTTGTGGAGATTATTAAAGGCGCACCCTGAAGATGTGCCTTTAATTAATGAACGACTATTGAGAGCCTATTGCGCGATTGTTACACTAGCAACTTTGCCGCCCAACTTACTGATGCGTTGCAATGTATTGTTCAACTCTTTATAAGAGACAATGTACTCTCTATTGCTACGACGAACTTGAGGGTATCTAGGTAGAGAAATCGCAGCAACTTCAATTCTGTATAGACGATCTTCAGACCCCACAGAAGAACGACCAAAGGCACGGGTAGGGGTATTGCCTTGTTTTGCTGGTTGATAAGCCCAACCGTCATTACCACCAGAAGCACCAACAATAGGAGAAACACTATTTTGAGCAAGTTCAGTTGCTAGTCTAGAAGCACTACCTGCAACTTGAGCGCGATCGCTGTTAGCATAACCACGATAGAGACGGAAAATTCTGGTGAATCCAACAGTTCTGTCGCCAACCTTATTGGTAAAGCCACGGTAGTAAGGAACAACGGAATCACCGAAGCTAGCTTCGTACTCATCAGAATCGATATAAGAATCGATATCGGCATCATAGCCTTCGTTTTGATAGCGATCGAGGTGTTCAATTACTTCAGCTTCAGAGTAAGGAGCACGTCCCAATAAGTGCTTGAAGTTTAGTTCAATTACACGGGTGTGGAAGTTGGAATAAAGAAACTTGCTCTTGTATAGCTCAGACTTGGCAACTGCACGCACGAATTCACGTACTGTGATTTGACCATTTGTCAATAAAGACTCAAGTCCAACCAAACGATCTGCCGCCAAGATGTAGTCATTTCCCAATACATGGCGATAAACAGCGTTAATGACTACCTTGACATCATCTTGAGAAAAGTTAGGACGTAGCTCTACTGGACTAGCATTGCTATAAGCAGCAGTTCCCAAACTGGAGGCGGCATTTGTAATTGCCATAGTTTATTTTCCTTGTCTTACTTTAAAAATAAAAAATAGGGTAAAGATCCAACAGTTAAGACAAGCGAACCAAAATGACCACTTATCTTAACTTTTAAATCTTGTTATCTTTGAGAATAATCAAAAATTAGAAAGAGTAGCACTTTGTACTGCTCTTTCTACAGAATATCTCTAATCAATTGCATTAAGCAAGAGAAACTTGCGTAATACGACCACCACGCTTGCTTAAGCGCTGCATAGTGCTAGAAAGCTGGTCGTAAGAGACCAAGTACTCAGTAGCACTACGACGAATTTGGGTAGTCCGTCCATTATTTGCTTGAATGACACTGACACGGTAGAGTTGACCGCGTTCATCACTGGTGTTACCAGCTAAACCTAGACCAAATCCTGGGGTGCGAATAGCGCTAGCAGAGTTTTGAGCAAGTTCTGTGGACAACCAAGTTGATCTGTTCTTGCTATGGGCGCGATCGCTGCTAGCATAGCCATGATAAAGGCGGAAAATTCTGGTAAAGCCAACGGTTCTATCGCCAACTTTATTGTTGAATCCACGGAAGTAAGGTACAACAGAATCACCAAAACTAGTGTCGTACTCTTCAGAATCGATGTAAGAATCAATGTCAGCATCATAGCCTTCATTTTGATAGCGATCGAGATGCTCAATCAATTCAGCTTCAGAATAAGGAGCACGTCCCAATAGATGCTTGAAGTTCAACTCAATTACACGGCTATGGAAGTTAGGATAAAGGAACTTGGTTTTGTAGAGTTCTGATTTAGCAACTCCACGCACGAATTCACGCACCGAAATCTGACCATTGGTCAGCAATGATTCAAGTCCAACCAATCGCTCTGATGACAAAATGTGATCATTGCCGAGTACATGGCGGTAAACAGCATTAATAACAACTTTAGCGTCATCCGCAGAAAAGTGAGAACGCAGTTCTAAAGGACTGGTGTTGCTATAAGCAGCAGTTCCAAGCTGGGAAGCAGCATTTGTAATTGCCATAGTTTATTTTCCTTATTTTTCTTAAGTGTAAATTTAATAAAAGTTTTATATATACGAAAAGACGATAAGTCCACCCCACAGGGTAGACTTATCGTCTTCGGGGCTTTCTAGATTCTGTTTGCAGAATTAAAAAACCTATACCAACGCATTGATAGCGTAGTCGATGTAGGAGTTAGCTTCTAAAGCTGCATCGCCACTCAAGCCATGATTAGCTTTGATGTACTTCAGAGCTTCAACATACCAGCTAGGAGCAAGGTCAAAAGAACGGTTGATTTCAGCCAAACCGCTGATCATGTAATCATCCAAAGGACCAGTGCTGCCAGCAACTAGACAGTAGCTGATGATGCGAACATAGTAGCCAATGTCGCGAGAGCACTTTGCTTTACCACGAGGAGTAGAGGCAAAGTTGTTGCCTGCTTGTTGGGTGGTGTAAGGGAATTTTTGATAAACAGCGTTTGCTGCACCTTCAGACAAGCTGGAAGCCTTAGCACTCAAGGTTTTTGCAGCATCAAGGCTAGCGGCAGCGGTACGCAAGCGACCAAAAGCTGCTTGCATTTCAGGAACGCTGATATAACGACCTTGAGAATCGGCTGTAGCAACTGCTTCGGTTAAAGGAGTCTTCATGTTTAATTTACCTCTAAAAAGTTATTTGAGACTAAAAATGGATTAGACAAAAAAGGAATTGTGCAAAAAGGATTATGCAAAATTTTGCGATAAGGCTAGTGCAAGCAAATTTTAATCAGCTTTATGAATTGATTTTTTATGCAATTAAATCAATTCAACAGGCTTGAAAAATTTAGCCAACTGCTGCTGCTGCCTTGTCAAAATAGCTAGCTACTTCAGCCATAAGAGCGCTACAATCGCCACGGGTTACGCCATTAGGATCGTTAGCAAGTGCGATCGCTGCTGCTTTCATCTTTTCAACGCCTACTGCAACGGATCCACCAGGTACGCCCAATGCGCTGTAGGTTTCACGCAAACCATTGAGGCAACGATCTTCCAATACACTTGCGTCGCCAGCATAGATAGCGTAGGTAACATAGCGAAGGATGATGTCCATATCACGCATACAAGCGGCGATACGACGATGAGGATAAGCATTTCCACCAGGAGCGATCAATTGAGGCTGATCTTCAAATAGTGCACGAGCAGCATCTGTAACGATCGCAGAAGCGTTGGATGTAATACGGTTAACAACGTCTAAGCGCTTTGTTCCGTCTGCTACCACTTGTTTCAAAGCATCGATTTGAGAATCGGTAACGAAAGCACCGCGAGTATCTGCCTGAGCAACTACTTTAGTAAAAGCATCTAGCATTTAAAGAGTCTCCTTTTTATTAATTAAATATATAAATTGAGAATGATTCCGTACCCTCTTAATGGCTTGGGATATTTATTTTGCGAAATACCCAATTCATAAGATTCATCAAGCATTAATTGAGTAAAGCGATAACCAAGCTTCTCAATTTACTTAATGGAACTAAACCTTAACTTTGTAAGTTTTTGGTTCAGTGGCTTTTGGATTGAGTTGATTAAAACAACTAATTTGTGCAGATTTTGTGCAATCCATTAAAAGCTCAAAATCAAGTTAACTAAAGTTTTTAAAGAATATCTATAAACCTTGATCTAACAAGGCATCTAAGCTTTTGTACCTAACCTTAAAGTATGAACCTATCGTTGCATTTGGTTTTATTTCTTTACAATATAAAGATTAGTAACGAACTTGGATTTTGGCTTTTTCACTATACTTATTTGCTGAATATAAAGATAGGTATGTAATTTAGCCACGCCATTTTTAATTTTTTTATTTAGTTTGCGAAAGTTTATTCATAAGTAAACAAATGTTAAGGGTATAGCATTATGCAATTCTTTACATTTGTTTATATTTTTCTCAAAAGAGAAGGGGGCACTTTGTGCCCCCTTCTCTTTTACTCAACGTAATCAAAAAGCATGGTTGTCATGTAGCGTTCTGTCCATTCTTCTCCAAAGGATTTTTCGAGTACCCGTCGCGTTTTGTCATTTTGCTGTTGCTTTTGGCAGTAGTAGCGATGACCAGCGCGAATTTTGCTAATTTCTTCCAAAGCGACAAAAGGAGTTGTGGCAACGGCGAGTTGACAATGCAAAGTCAAGATCGATCGCACTCGGTCTAGGAAATCTACCTCTTCGCGATCGCCCATTGGACGGATAAACAAACAAAATTGCGAGAAAATATCGCCCCACTGCGGCAATTCGCGAGGTTGCTCGAAGTTGACTACAGGTAAATTTGATAAAGCTTGGTGATAGCTAGGTGGTAGGGCAAATTCGGGGTATAGAGGAGATAGATCAGCGATCGCAGCGCTAATTCCTGCACGACCACCTACCAAGTCGGCTCCAAAGATAGGAATATCATATTCAGCATTAGGGAACATCACACAATGGAGAATATCTAAACCATTACCCACCTGAGCTAGTTCTAAATGTAGCTTCCGAAACTGTGGTGTGCTGTAGCAATGATTTTCGATTACTAGCCGTTCACCTTCCAATGCACCTTCTACATAACCGAGATCTTCTGGAATTTGATAGGGAGATAAATCTAGGTTTTCTCGCCATACGGTTTCGATGCAATTCGCTAAATTACGAATTAAAGGATACTGTTTCTCTCTTAGTGATGCTTCTAGAGTTTGGGGCATGGGTCTATATCTAAAGTTAATCTAAAAAAATATTAGTAAAGTGGATTTGTTATGCGAAACGCCACATATCCAGATTATTTAAGTAGCTGGGTGCAATTAAAAATAAAACCCCAAAACCTGTGGCGCACGCTGCGCGTGCGCCACAGGTTTTGGTTTTATTTTTTAATTACGCCTAGCTACTTATGTGAATATTCATTCTCTCACCGTCCGATAGCATAATTGCCGCAATAAAAGTTAAGAAATATAGCTATAGCTAAATTCCAAAGCCAAATTTCAAAGAGCACTGCTCTTTGAAATTGGAGAGCAATTATTGCCGATAGGCGTTAATGCGTTGCAGGCGATTACGAATGCGGTTAGCCAGATCGATACCTGAAATCGGCTTATATAAATAGTCGTCAGCACCGACGCTAAAGGCTAGATTTTGCGTATGCCGATCGCTTACAGCACTTAAAAACAAAACTGGTAAGCGTTGCCAATGAGGATAGCTACGGAGAGCCTGACAAATTTCTAATCCATCAAAGGGGGGGATATTCACATCTAACACTAAAACATCTGGTAATACGGCTTCTAAAACTGACCAAAACTCCTGTGGATCGTCTAGAGTCGTAACTTTAAATTCCCAAGGTGCAAGTAGCTCTGGTAGCGATCGCAAATAGTCAATGTCATCATCGACAACCATTAATTTAATTGTGGCTTGAGGTTGCTTGATGGTGAATGAGAGCGATGAGTTAGCGACGATTGGGGTTAACGGGAAATCTACGCCAGATAGGTCAGGTAAATTAGAAATCTGTGATGTTTTTGTTGATTCTAAATCTGGACTCTTATCGGGGGCTTTGAGGTAATAGCCTCGCCCATGCACAGTAGCAACAAAATCTGTGGGAGCACCTGCTTGGACTAACTTGTGACGCAAGCGGCGAATATGCGATCGCACGGTTGCCTCGGAGGGAAAATCATCGGAAGACCACAAGCGATCAAGAATTTCGTCAGCACTGAGTAAATGTTGGCTATCGCGTAGCAACAGTTCTAATAATTCGTATTCTTTATTGGTTAGTGTTAGCGGCTGACTATTATAGGAAACTTCACAGGTACTCGGATTGAGTAGTAAATCTCCCCAAACTAACAAAGGGAACGAACTGGCATTACTTCTTCTCAATAAAGCGCGAACCCTTGCAATTAATTCTGTCATATCAAAGGGTTTGACTACACAATCATCGGCTCCTGCATCTAATCCATTCACCTTGACTTTACTACTGTTTTCGGTGATGAGCAGAATGGGCATCGTATAGCCTTCTACGCGAAAGCGATGACAGAGGTTAATTCCATTTAATCTTGGTGATGTAATATCGAAGATAAACAGGTCATATTCAAAGGTTGATCCATAACTCCAAGCTGTTTCACTATCTTTGACTACATCAACGATGTAATGATGTGCGGTGAGATGTTTAGTCAAATTAGCGATTAAGATTTCATCTTCTTCTATGAGTAATATCTTCATATACAGCCTTGAGGCTTTAAGTAGTACAAATAAATCTTGAAAGTGTTGCTCCGCCACACTTTCAAGATTTATTTGGGGTTTAATTTAGCGCAAAGCGCTGCAATCTATTGTGGCGTTAATAGGATGATTTGTTGCTGCTGGAGCGATCGCACATCTTCTAAATTAGCCTCAACGGACTCTAGGATCTGCGCGACGGTTTGACCTTTGTTTTGATTGTCATCAGTTGCTAATAGGAACTTCCATGCTGGATCACTGATTTTCACAATTTGATAGTTGTAATCAAAGAAATTAGCACTATCACGCCAGCCGTAAATACAAGGGCTTGGTTCAGGAATGGCTCTGAGTAATTCCTCATCAACTTGCCAAGTCTTCTTCTCAAGTGGTGGACGGGCTAAGAAGAACTCATAATGGGAAATTGTGTGCGGATCGAGAACTTCGACGAGGCGATAGCGTTGGCGCTCGGTGAGATGTTGCGATCGCGCAATTAAGTCAGGGGCTTTGCTGATCAAGCGATTTAAATCCCATACTTGTGGATTAGAGAAGCCGAGAAATTCCAAACCTGAGGCATCAATTAATTCAAAGAGCGTATTCACATTGTAATTAAGCTCTTGGGGATGCACATACATATCCGCAAAACAAGCATCCTGCTGATTTTCTGCTGCCCAACGTTCAGTTTCACGACGACGGAGCGCATTAGTTTCAGGTAGGTTCGCAAATATTTCCCTACCGATTTTCACGCCATCGACATAATCACCACGCTTATCACCTTGCAATAAAGCGATCGCTTCCTGCATCAAGCGAATTTCCCAGCGTCCTAGTTCGCCATATACAAATATATGTAGCAATCCTCCGGGGGCAAGCTTATTTGCTAGAGCCTGTATGCCACGGATGGGATCGGCGGTATGGTGGAGAACACCTACGGAATTGATCAGATCGAATTCTCCTTCCAATTGGTCAGCGTCAAATAGACTGAGGTGATGGAATTCTGCTCTGGTTGCGCCTGACCTTTTACAGCGTTCTTTGGCAACGGCAAGAGTTCCTTCACTGAGATCGATGCCGACAACATGGGCTTCGGGATTGAGATGGACAAGATATTCGGTGCTTACGCCTGAGCCACAGCCCGCATCGAGAACGCGAATATCATTTTTAGGAGGTTTTTGTCCAGTACAGAAGTTATAGGCAGCTTGCCAGTTCCAGCGCCAGTTATATCCAGGAGGTGGCTCATCTAGGAGGGGTTCTGGTGGGAAGGGGTAGGTGTTGTAGAGTTTGGCAACGGCTTCGCTGACTTTGGGATCGGACATGAGTAGTTTTTTAGAATTGTTTTATTATTGGTTTAATATTTTACGGTTAAAACCAGTTTTTAGGACATTCAAAATGGCTCCCGTTCGTCTATGTGGTGTTACCAAAAAATTTGCAGAAAATACGGTTCTTCGAGAAATTGATCTAGAAGTAGCCGATCGCGAATTTCTGGTCTTGGTAGGTCCCTCAGGATGCGGCAAAAGTACATTATTGCGGTTAATAGCTGGATTAGAGGAAGTAAGCGACGGCTCCATATATCTGGGCGATCGCCAAATCAATCACCTACCGCCCAAAGTCCGCGATATTGCGATGGTGTTTCAAAGCTACGCGCTTTATCCCCACATGACCGTCTATAACAATATTGCCTTTGGCTTAAGACGGCAGCGATCGCGCAATTTGTCACCCCTCGCTTGGCTATCACCCACCAGTAAAAAACAAAAGTCCGAAATCGATCAGAGGGTACAACAGGTTGCCGAATCCTTGCAAATTTCCCATTTACTCAGCCGCAAACCTAAAGAACTATCGGGTGGACAAAAACAACGGGTTGCCCTTGGTCGAGCGATCGCCCGCAATCCGCAAGTTTTTCTGATGGATGAGCCGCTATCCAATCTCGATGCTCAGTTACGCAGTGATACGCGATCGCAAATTGTGCAGTTACAAAAGCAATTACAGGTCACGACGATCTATGTGACCCACGACCAAGTGGAAGCAATGACGATGGGCGATCGTATTGTAGTGTTAAACAAAGGTGACATTCAGCAAGTGGATACACCTTTAAATATCTATCGCCAACCTGCCAATGTTTTTGTGGCTGGCTTTATGGGTTCACCACCAATGAATTTTCTGTCAGTAAAAGTCGATAGTAATGGCAGCCTACATGGTGAAAGTTTGCATCAGCCCATTTCTATTAACGAACTATCAATTAATCAGATTGGACGCGATCGCCCTTTTACGCTGGGTTTCCGTCCCGAAGATTTACAACCAACAGATGCTGAAAATGCTCATTTAGAAGGCACTGTGGAACTAGTCGAAGCCCTCGGTTCAGAAACCATTGTGTTATTAAAACTCGCGAATAGTGAAATCAGGGCAAGGGTTTCCGCCGATACTAGCTTGGAATATCATTGGCAAATTGGCGATCGTAGTTTTTGGCGCTTTGAACTGCATAAGCTCTATGCCTTTGATGCCGATTCAGGTGTTACGTTGCATCATCCCTATCAAAAGTTTTGAAAGCGAGGCTTCGCCTCGCTTTCAAAAATCTAAATTGCATAAACTTTACCAAGAGATAAATTCAGGAAACTTCTTCGCTAGTTCTGTAATTGCAGGGCAAATTGGCGCATTCTCAGTACGATTCTCTAAAGTATTCCAACTAAAGGGAGCCGATTGTGCTGCTGATAGCCATAACAATTTCTTCGCACGGGTCATTCCCACATAGAGCAAACGAAATTCTTCCGCCTGCTTGAGATAACTACATTGTTTCCAAGCTTCCTCAGGATTGGGAACTCGCTCATGATGCACGATCGCTCGAATCTGCGCCCTTGCTACTTCGGGTAAACCAAAATCCCCTAGAAACTTCACGGATTCAGGAATATAGGCTTCCCCCGGACAAATGCGCTTATGCAGAAAGGGCATGAAGACCACATCCCAATCTAGACCTTTAGCTTTATGCAAACTAATAATCGTCAACTGTCCAGCAGTCATATAGCGCCCTTCTAAATTCTCATCTTCCACTGCTTCAAAGTTCTCAGACTCGACAATTTCCTTTAATTCCGCAATCACCGTTTGCATGGAGTAATTGCCCACAAGTTGCTGGTTAAGGCGATCGCCTAATTTGTCGGCTGTCGCCAAGAGTCCCGCTTCGTCATCGTAGAGAGTAAAGGCGATAAATGGAATCAGGTTATAGAGAGGAAGTTCAATCTTGGCGCGGAGTAAAGCCTTACATTTTGATTGAGCATCTTGGGCAAGTGGCGTTAGTGCAGGATCTAACAATGTAGGATAGAGGAACTTTTCGGGATTGCTAGCGAGAGCATTTAAGTCTTGCTGAGAAGAAATCTTTAGGCGATCTTTGAGAACTTCTAGGGCAGATTTGAGATTGTCGGGCGAGTGGGGACGCTCCATAAATTGCAAAATTGCCAACATATCCATTGGCACACGCGATCGCCGATCGCTCTGTTCGACATCATAGATTTTAATGTCATGCTCCTTGGTCAGCCATGCCAAGGAATCTGCCACAAAGCGACCTTGATTATGTTGACGCACTAAAATCGCCATACTGAGTTTGGGATCTTGCTCATGTAGTTGCTTAATCCGTAACCCAATCAACTCGATTTCATGTTCAATATCGTCAACTGTATTGGGTAAATAGATTTCTACACCCTTGCCAATGGGTTCAGGATTAGCATTTGCCTGTGGATCATCCACATCTACAGGATGAATTCTTTGTTGACGGAATGGCTTTTCTAATTTGGCATATTCGGAATGATTGACCCAGTGCAAAACGTAATTAGCGGCTCGCATCACATTGACAGTGCTACGACCTGCTTGATCGAGAGTAGAGAGTTGTGAGTTTAGTTGGCAGCGATCGCAAAATTCATTAAAAAAGCGCGGATCGGCAGTGGTAAATGTGGAATTAATTGCCTGATTCGGATCACCAACCCGCATCAAATTTTTAATACCCTCACCCCCAGCCCCTCTCCCTGAGGGAGAGGGGAGTAAGAAAGATTTCTCGCCATCTCCATCAGAGAGAGAGGAGTAGGGTGTAAGGGCAAGAATCTCCAGCAGATCAGTTTGTAATGGGGAAGAATCCTGTGCTTCATCCTCAAATACAGCAAAAACCCGTTCCTGCCAATATTTACGAATACTGTCATTTTTTAATACTCGCAACGCGCCCAAAATCATATCGTCATAATCGATCGCTCCTTCTTGTCGCAATAGCCGCTCATAGGTTTCATAAAGCCCTGCGGCAATTTCTAAAATAGTTCCTCCATCGGGAGATTCGGCTTGGCGCAAATCCTCTGGTGTTAATTCAGAACTTTTTGCCGTAGCGATCGATTCTCTCGCTAAGCTCGGCAAAACATCGGTGCGTAATACAGTCTGCCGCCGCAAGCGTTCTGTATCCTCCCCATCAAAGCTTCTCCCTTCGAGCAGTAGATCATATAGTTTTGGATTCTCTTTTACCCAAAGATTCGTAGCATTGCGAATTAAGCGCTGTTTTTGGGATTCAGAAACAATGATTGTTTCGCCTGCGCCAAATCCTGATAATTCACGATGATTGCTCGCAATGGTATATGCCAAGCTATGCAAAGTACTAACAGTAAATGCACTCTGGGGCAAACGTAAATTTTTTAAATGTTCCGATACTTTTTTGCGAATGTTGCTGACTGCCGATCGCGTAAAGGTGACAATTACTAATTGCTTTTGGCGATGTAAGTTGAAATTAGCGATCGCGATCGCGGCAGCTACTGCCATACCCGTGGATTTTCCTGCCCCCGGCACTGCGGATACGGCAAGCTCGCCACCTTGCCAGTCTGCCATCGTTTGCTGCCCCTTGCGGAGTGTTTTGCGTAATTCATTGAGAGCTTCGGGCAATACCATAGATGATTTATTGCAAATGTATATTTACTGTTCTGAAAGTTTTAGTGCTGCCAACTCATCTAAAGATAAACCTGTCACCTCACAAATAGTGCGATCGTCCATCAAATTCAACATTTTCTTAGCAATCTCAAGAGCTTTTTGTCTTGATCCCTTTTGTAGACCTTGCTCCAGACCTTGCTCCAGACCTTGTTCTAGCCCTTGCTCCAGACCTTGGCGAATACCCTGCTCACGACCTTCAGGCACTGGTCAGTAAAGGAGTGAGAGTTAAAATAAAGAAGTAGAGTCGGAAGAAAGCATGAAATGTCCCCACTGCCAGTAGTATTTATCGAACGCAACAGTCGCTATTGGATTGAGGCAAAGGCAGGCAAGAAAACCACCGAACTATTTGCAAAAGCCACAAAAACAGCATGGCAATGGTCAAAGGCAAGTCAATACATCCGATGGTTTAGCGATGGCGAAAGGAGATATGCCCAACAACTGTGGCAAATGGCAAGTGTATACCTCAAAGCTACCGAAGTAAGCCGTGAGTATGGACATCGCAAGGTATGGCGATATGGATTAGAAGTGACGATCAAAATCAAAGGCTCACAGGGCAAGCGGCGGGTCGAATGGATAAAACCTGAGCATCCTTATACAGCGATTAGTAACAAGAGTGATGTTCATGCTAATCACAATGAAGCAAACAACAGTGCTTTGAGAAGGAGATGTAGCGCTTATCGCCGCAGACAAAACCTGTATGCAAAGAATACTGAAGGATTGCAACGGGCAGTCACTGTGCAAAGATTAGTACACAACTGGGTAAGACCACATGCGGGATTAGGCAAGAACAAGACTCCAGTTATGGCGATTGGGCTATATCATCGACCGATTTCGATGTTGGAGTTGCTATCATTACAGGGCTTTACTTCTCTCACGTCTTAACTGACCAGTGTCAGTTTTGATCCGAAGACGTTCTAACTTAACAAAAGCAAAAAAGCAAGCAAAGATGTGATTTTGCTGAGTAAGAGCAATCCCAGTGGGAGACTTAGCAAGAGCGAGATTAGATTTCAAAGACTTGTGAAATTCTTCAACTTTCCATCGTTTTTGATAGATTGTAGCGAAATATCCTTGCAATTTATCGTCTATATTGATGTTACGTGGAACTCAGGGGATGAATTTCTTGCTGCTAGCACAGCAGGGCAACCACGCAGGGATGACGACTACCTGAATAATTTAAATTTTGGTAGGGGCTGCGCCCCCGTGTCAGCCCCGTTCAACTAGCAGCTACTCAAAATTCAATAACATTTTTATCGCTTGTGCTAGTACCAGAGAGATCGAGATAATTAACTTCAATGAGTTTACGGATTTCCATTTTTTGTTTGCGAGCTTCTTCGATTTTTGATTGGCAATAATAACCGAAGGAAGGATCGGCAATTACATCAGTATTTTTGTACTTCTCTAGCCAAGACTTTTCACGCTTTTCACACATGATATATTGAATTTTGGCGATCGCTGTTCTGACAACCATTTGCGGACGCAATATCCCAATACGCGAATTTTCATCTAGCCAGAGCAAATGTTGTAACTGCTGAGCAACCTCAGGCTGTTCTGCACAGAGAATTTGTAATTGCTGGACTAGGTGATCGGGATAGGGTTCTTCCGCCGCTAGGGAAGTCTTTTGTTGATCGATGAGATTAAGAATAGTTAGCCAAAGATAGCGATGATTGGAAAGGCTAAATTCGATCTCCTCTTCGTTAATTGCTTCATACACATAGGCGCGATGTTCAGGGAAGTGTAAATAGATTTGCAAAATCTGAGTTTCAGCACTATGGAGAGCATTGGCAACCGTGGTTAATGAAGGTGCAGGTTTGGTACTGTTCCAGCGAGTGTTGCGTAATTGGCGGCGCAGATCCTGTTCTAGGCGCAATGCTAGATAGGAATTACCTTGAGATAATTTTTGGGCGGAAGTATGGATATAGTGAGTTCGGAAAAAGGAATCAACGGGAAGATTATTTAATAATTGGGCGATCGCTTGGCTACTCTTTTGGAAGTGATCCGCTTGATTGAGATCTTGACCTGAGAGGATCTGCTCGATTTGCCAATCTAGGAATAATGGCGCATTTTTGAGCAAGTCTTGATATGACCCAGCGCTATGTTGCTTGAGATATTCATCAGCATCTTTGCCATCGGGAATGGTGAGAACCCTTAATTGCACAGTTCCATTAAAAACTAATTCTTTAAAACCCGCGATCGCCTTTTCTGCTGCTGTAATTCCCGCCTTGTCCGCATCAAAATTTAAAATTACATTTTTTGATTCGGTATAGCGCAATAACTGCTTCATCTGGTCAGCATTGAGAGCAACACCCATTGTGGCGATCGCTTGACCAATTCCTGCTTGATGCAAAGCGATCGCATCAAAATAGCCCTCTACGACAATAGCTTGATCGGATTTGGCAATGGCATCTCTTGCCTTATCCATCGCAAATAAAACAGTGCCCTTGCTAAAGAGTTCTGTTTCAGGAGAGTTTAAGTACTTTGGTTCTTCATCGCCGAGCGATCGCCCACCAAAGGCAATCACACGACCACGGGTATCGTGAATGGGAATCATCAAGCGATCGCGAAAGCGATCGTAAAATCCATTCCCTGTTTTGCGTGGAACGATTAAACCTGCTTCTTCTACTAACTTCAGGGGGATTTGCTTCTGCTGCACTAGATACCCCATTAGAGTTTCCCAACCCGCAGGCGCATACCCCAGTTGAAACTTCTGGATTGTCTCCTTGCTCATCTGTCGCTTTTCGGTGAGATAAGCTAGAGCCTGTCGCCCTTGGGCTGCATAGAGTGCATGTTGATAAAAACTCGTCGTCATTGCCATCACCTCATAAAGGCGATCGCGATGGGAAATTTGTCGCTGAATTTCCTTCGCTTTTTCTGGCTCGACTGTTTGAATGGGAACGTTATAGCGTTTTGCTAAATCTAAAACTACGTCAGAGAACGATCGCTTATCAATCTCCATCAAAAACTTAACTGCCCCACCTGCTGCCCCACAGTTAAAGCAGTGGTACATCTGCCGTGATGGATTAACCGTCAAGGCTGTGGCATTTGTACCATTATGAAAAGGACATGCTCCCCGAAAATTCGCCCCACTTTTGCGTAGCACAACCCGCTCAGACACGATATCAACAATGTCTGCCCGTTGACTTACTTGGTCAATCGTATCTTTGTGGATCTGGAACTGTGCAGACATAGAAGCGATCACCTATTTGTAAACCGCAATATGCTCTTAGGGACTTGAAGAGAAAAAAGGTACTACCAAGTTTGTCTGGCTTCGACTTAGCTCAGCCAAAGTTGGCTGAGCTAAGTCGAAGCCGTAAGTACTTTAATTAATCGCAAATCCCTTAGTACTTTATAGCATTTATCGCAGTCTGAAATCATTAGTGAATTTTGGAGTTTGTGGAAGCTTATTCTTTCGAGGTACACTTCCACAAACCTTAGCTACTTACAGAGCTTTGCGCTCAAAACCAAACCAAGATATTTTGTGAAAGACTTGCAAAGTCATTCACAAAATATTTGTGGTTCGTTTGCTCGAAAATTGCTGTAAGACCTTGTGATCAATGGCGATGGGATGACTCAAGTCTAAATCGGGAGGATTTTGGGCGAGATCGGCGATCGCTAAACCAGTGACAGGATGAATCCAATCGGCGGCGATTTCGGCTAGGGGTAAGAGAACAAAGGCGCGATCGCTCATTCTGGGATGCGGCAACACTAATTCGGGCGAGTCAATGAGGCGATCGCCATAGAGCAATAAATCCAGATCGAGGGTTCTGGCTCCCCACCGTTCGCGGCGTTCACGTCCAAAAATTTGCTCTATATAAAACAATGCTCGTAATAACTGCAATGGACTCAGAATCGTTTTTAAAATTGCACAACCATTGATGTAGTCAGGCTGTGGGGCGGAATTTGGCAAGGTGATTGCCTTGGTGCGATACCAACGCGAAACCCTAACCACCTCTATTTCAGGATGATTAGCGAGTCGGGCGATCGCTGCTTGGACTATTTTTTCGGAGTCCCCGATTTCACTGCTCAGGTTACTACCGAGGGCGATCGCGCAAAGCTCTGTCATGAAGTTTTATCTAATTAAAAGTTAAAGACGCTGCTATGCAACGCCTTTGTTGAATTATACAGTGGAAGGTAGGTGGGCATATGGTTGGAGTTTTTAGGCAGAGCATTCCTAAGTAGGGGCAGAGCATTTGTGCCAAGGTTTGTAAATTATCACGGAAATCTTTATACGAAAATGCTCTGCCCTTTTCGCATTTACCGATAATTTATCCCTGCGGTTTGGGAATGGTCGGTGAATGTTGAAGATTTTGGGCAGTTGAAGATTTTCGGTGAATGTGTGAGGTTGAGGGCAGAGCATTCCCGAATTAAGCGGATCTCAGAATTGATGGATTGTGGCGGGAATGCTCTGCCCCTACGAGAATTATGGGAATAGAAACATGAGTACAAACTCATCAAGTTCTACATTCAAAAAATGCTGGGGAATTTTTTGCCATAGGTTAGAGACAATTTTGCGCGATCGCATTTATAGCTGCCGCCAAGTGTATCAGGACATAAAACCCAAGAATAGGAAGGCGGCGCTTCGCGCCGCCTTCCTATTCTTGGGTTTTGCTTTTGTCCTAACACAAGTGACCTCAGCTATATTTTCATCTCTCCATTTTCTATATTCCCAAATAAGGGTTGTCCTTGATAGCAGCAGATAGTTACAAAATAGATTCCTGCGTTTGTGTAGTCATATCCTTGCAAACGGATAGAATGTCGATGATGAAGTTCAGGATTGTAAGACATAAAACCAATATGGCAAATGTGACCGAGGCAAATCAATCCATGTAAATCATGTAGGGGTAGAGCATTGGCGGCAAGATTTCCAAATTATCACCGAAATCTCTATCCGCCAATGCTCTACCCTCTTCGCGTTTACCGATAATTTATCCCTGCGGTTTGGAGATTGTCGGTTAGACACAAGGAAAGCAAAATATTTGTTTACAGGTCGTAGGGGCAGAGCATTCCCGCAACAATTTATGAATTCTTAGATCCGTCTAAATCGGGAATGCTCTGCCCTTAACCTTCGTCATTTACCGAAAATCTCGAACTGCCCGAAATATCTAATATAGCCATAGCCAAGTAAGCTAAGACATAAAACCCAAAAGAGAGTTGCGGCGCTTCACGCCGCAACTCTCTTTTGGGTTTTGTTTTTGTCATAACATAACTGGCTATGGCTATATTTAATCTCTCAACCGCAGGTATAAATTGTTGGTAATAGCGCAAAGGGTAGAGCATTTGCGGATGGAGATTGTGGTGGAGTGTTGCGAGATAGTGGCGCAAATGCTCTACCCCTATAGAATTAATCAAAATCAAAATTATGGCTCGAAAACCACGCGAACTCATGACTGGCTATTGCTATCACGTTACAGTTCGGTGTAATAATCGCGAATTTCGATTGATTCGGGATGAATGTCGGGAAGTTCTGCTCTATTCCATTCAAAAATGCAAAGACAAATTTGGGTTTAAACTTTATGCTCTATGCATCATGAGCAATCACATTCATTATTTGATAGAACCTTCTCAACCAGAGGATTTACCAAAGATCATGCATTGGCTGAACTGGTACACTGCTATGTGTTTTAACCAGATGATGAATCGCACTGGACATTTCTGGGAGAAGCGTTATCACAGTACGGGGTTTGCAAATACGGATATGCGGCGGGCTTTGAATACGTTGCGATATATCCATGCGAACCCGAAGGCGGCGGGGATGCAGTTGGGATTTTTTTATGACTACAGCAATTATGGAACCTATGATCGCCTTACTGATGATGGTTTGACGCAGTGGCATCCTGCGTTTTTGATGTTGGGTGCGATGTTGGAGATTTGCGCGGCGAAGTATCGCAAGTTTTGCCAGAAGTACAAGCAGAAGCCGAAACCTGAGAAGCGTAATTATTGGGGTACGAAGTTGTTGGCAAATTTAAAAATAAGGGGCAAGACGGGAAAGGGGTGTCGAGGGCAGAAGTCGTTGTGGGATGAATGGGACAAGCCAGATGAAGAGATAAGAAAAGCTGCTGAAAAATTTGTAATGGCAAATTGCTATGATCCCAAGGTAGCTTGCCAGAAATTTTCAGGTAATGACGGTAATGATGGTGAGGATGCTGGTGACAGGTAACGGATCTCTAGGATATTGATTATGTCGTAGCTAAAAGGCGGTTTACAAAAGTTAATAGAAGTGTAAAACGTTTATGCTTTACACTTCACAAGTCTTGATGCGAGAAAAGAAGTACCCACCAACGTTTCCCCTACTCCACTCTAATAATACCCCATAAAACGGGAGGTGTCCCTTAACACTCATAAAATTATTCTTAAAAAATTGGTCGGGATAGTCCACCCATTTACCCTCGCTTTTCCATGCAGTGCGATCGCAAAATTTATTCCAAGTTTCAGAACTAGGATCGCTAAAGTCTAGCTTACCACCACACTCGACATAAATCTGCTTCTGGACGCTAAAGCCAAACTCAAATCCATGTTTCTTGCTATATTCCACCCACAGGCGATCTAGAGTCAATAAATCCTCACAGGGGAAATTTCTAATATTATCTAACTCTAAATATCCCTCTTCCTCCCGATTCGTCACCTTGAGCATCAACTTCCAAGTTTCCTGATCCGCTTCATACCATTGCTGATTTTTGAGATACTCCTCTAGTTTTTGATAGAGATTATTAGTGACTAACTTCCTAATCGGCGCGGCAATATCAGCCCTGTCAAGTTGGCGATAGATAAAATCCGCTAAGTCATCTTGATCAAGGTCAACCAGCCTTTGAATTAGTTGATTAGGATCGACCAAATTGGCATAAAAAACAAATGTGTCTTTCCAAGCATCGATCTCTTTCCACTTATCCAAACTAGACTTGGCATAAATCAACTTATCGCCTTCTGCTTTTAAATCATAAAGTTCCCAAGCCGCCAGAAAAGATTGAAAGCTAAGATGAGAGAACTCATAATTTTCATCGCGCTTAACTAAAAGTTCGCTCACATCCACCATCTGCTTTAAAAACTCATCGGCTTTAATCGTCCAACCCTTATTTGTCAAAGCTTGTTCGATTGATTCGATTAAATGTTCGTGAGAGATTTGTTTAAAACCCTCATCATCCTTTTTTGTGCTACTCGTCACCTGTTGCATCATCCTTAGCGCCACCAATTGCAACACTTTCTGACGTTCCGCCGCAGAATTGAGTAATAGATTAATCCCTTTCTCCGTCGGTCTGCGGTCTAACTGCAATTCCAAAATGCCCCGATATAGCTCAAACTTGCGCTGTGGCAGATCCTTACCTTTCTTATCACGATGATAGCGCACCATCATATTTAACATCAGGGCATTACCAGAGAGAGCCTTGAGTTCTGGACGCGCATCGATCTGATCGAGTAGAGACTTAGCCCTAGTTTTTGCCTTTTTCTGAATACCCCGATCTAGTCCCTTAGCCGCTTTGCCCTCTTGGTAGATGTACCATTTTTCCAGAAATTCTTGACGCTGCTTATCATCAAAATCATTTATCCAATAATTCATGAATAGCTTCTTATTTGGATAATCCAATCTGTAGGCAGTTGGGCGTGAAGTCAAAATAAAAACTGATTTTTTGTATTTTGGCATTTCACGATTGAGCCAAGTGCTAATTTTGATGCGTTCCTCAGAACTTGGTACTTCATCAAAACCATCCAACATCACCAATGCTTGCCCTTCTAAAAGCAAATTTTTCGCCCAATCATCAGGAATAATATATTCTTGATCTTCTAATAATTTATGAGCATGATCGGTTAACAGTTGCGGTAACTTGAGTGAATCGTCTTGAACAATGGACTTGACACAACGGGATAAGTACAACATAAAGGGAATAAACTTTGGCGCTTTGTAGTCTCCATAGGCACGGGTACTGTAAGTATAGGCAAGATATTTTAAAAGCGTGGTTTTGCCATAGCCGCCCCTTGCCCGAATCGAGATTCTTTTAAGTTTTTCTTTGTCTTGGCTATTTCGCAACAATTGCCAAATGTCCGATATTTGACCACCTTCCAATTCTTCGTATCGGTTAAAACCAAATTCTCTGGGACTATCAATCAAACGGAGAGGCACGAATATTTCTTGCAACACAGGATAGTTATCGAGGTGATCTTCTTCTCTAACTCCATCCGCCTCATCACGATGACAGCTATATTTTTGTTCTTCTAGATACCTTGATTCAAAATCAGATAGTTGTGCGGTAACTTCCTTTAAAGCTCCATGTTGTGATGATTTTGTCGCTAACTCTTTTTGTAAGTGTTCTAACCCTTCCACAAAGCGATCGGCATCCTCAGCCCCTTTCTCTGCTAACTTTTCTTTTAGTCGTTCCAAAAAGTTTTTGACATAAGCCCAGAAAATCCCCAAAATCGCCGCCAAGACAAAGCAAGTTAAGGCGATCGCTGCCATTACCCAATCTTGCTTAATCAAATAGCCTATGAATGCAAAACCAGTGCCGCCTAAGGACGACCAACTTAAAAATTTCCGCAGTCTTGATGGTTTTTCTGGTTCTTGAGTCATGGTGCTTAGGGCGATCGCATTTTAGTCAGTATAAACCGATATCTCAAGTATGTATAAATTACGAAATATCAAAATTCGCTTGACCTAATTCCACCGACACACCATCAAAGCGATCGTCATTAGGGTGATAAGAAAGCAACTCAATTCCGATCGCCTCATCAGTATCAGCATCTTTTATCAGAATAATTCCATCACCCAGTTCAGAACAAATTTGATTCTTGCGAGGAGATTGCCAAAATACGGTTAGCAATTCCATTTTAGGTTCATAAAAAACTTTTATCTGTGCCATAGCTGTCTACCTTCCTTAATTGCATCAGTTTGATAAGCCGTAATTAGAAAACCATCTCCATTTAATTTACGGGCTACTGCTACTACCCAACGCCTTTCCCGTCTTTGCAAATAAAACAAAAACACATCAGAGTCTCGATTACTTTCTCGAATCTCGTCAGGTAGTTGTAAAGCAGCTTCTACCAATTCCTCTAAATCTGCGAGATCGGGATGTTTGACTAAAAGTTTTTGCCAATATTCGTCTGTTGTCCTGACAGTAAAGCCCAGTGGAGTTTTAACATCAAATTTCATGTTTTGATTATCTCATATTAGCTCTTGAGTCATGGTGTAATAAGCGATCGCATTTCAACAAGTTTTATCACCAAATTTCCGTAAGCTCCAAAACAAACTCAGGTAAAACATCTTCCCCAGAGAGAGAACTGGGATTTTGTAAAACTTCTTTAGGCTTCCCGATTCGATAAATTTCCACTTCCCGATCTTTGCGATTAATCAGCCAACCCAGCCTTGAGCCATTATCTTGATATTCCTGCATCTTCGCTTGCGTGACCTTCAAGTTATCACTAGGCGACATCAACTCAACCACAAAATCTGGACAAATAGGCGCAAACTTAGCACGTTGCTCAGTCGTTAATGCTTCCCAACGCTCCTTCAAGATCCATGAAGCATCAGGAGAGCGATCGCTACCATTCGGAAGTTTAAACCCCGTTGACGATCCAAAAGTAAAGCCTAACTTTGTTTGACGATTCCAAATTGCTAGATCGGTGGTAATGCTAGCACTTCGCATTCCTGTTTCACCACCTTCTGGAGCCATAACTGTAATATCTCCTTGAGCATTACGCTCGAACCTGAGGTCACTATTTTTACGGCAAAGTTGAAAAAACTGTTCGTCAGTAAGATCAATGACAGACTCTAGGCTGATCGTTAAAGCATTCATAGTTCTCAGTAAAGTTTTGAGCCTACATCCCGATTTTATCATAGGCACTGAGTCGTGGTTTGATACCAATTAGCGATCAGCTAGAGCGATCGCTAATTGGAAAGTTAGCAACTATGGAAGCTTAGGATATTGACGGAAATTGGGTTTGCGCTTTTCGAGAAAAGCTTGCTTGCCCTCCTGAGCCTCCTGCGTCATATAGAACAATAACGTTGCATTACCCGCAAGTTCCTGAATACCCGCCTGTCCATCACAATCAGCATTAAAAGCCGACTTGAGACAGCGAATCGCCAAGGGACTCTTATCCAAAATTTCCTGCGCCCATTGAATACCTTCCGCTTCCAATTGCTCCACAGGTACAACCTTATTCACTAAGCCCATTTCTAGAGCTTCCTGAGCATCATATTGACGACAGAGATACCAAATTTCGCGAGCCTTCTTCTGTCCCACCAATCGCGCCAAATAGGAAGCCCCGAAACCGCCATCGAAACTACCAACCATAGGACCAGTCTGCCCAAAGATAGCATTATCCGCAGCGATCGTCAGGTCACAAACTACATGCAAAACATGACCACCACCGATCGCATAGCCAGCCACCAACGCAATCACAGGCTGAGGCATTGTGCGAATCAATCTTTGTAAATCAAGCACATTTAAACGCGGTACACCTGATTCCGAAATATAGCCACCATCACCACGAACTTTCTGATCCCCTCCTGCACAGAAGGCATATTTGCCATCAGGAGCAGGTCCCGCACCAGTTAACAACACCACCCCAATCTCCACATCCTCTCTTGCATCAGCGAAGGCAGCGATCATTTCCGTAATTGTCTTGGGGCGAAAAGCATTACGAACTTGAGGACGATTGATCGTAATTTTTGCCATTCCATCGGCTTTGTGATAGAGAATATCTTCAAATTCGGCGGCGAGTTGCCAGTCGGTCATGGTTTTTGGATATGGATAGTACAGGGACAGATTTTATCAAAATCACACCCCAAAAAGTAGTTTGTGATGTGACCCATAGCGCTTTGCATTCAAAGCAGAACCCCAAAACTTATTAAATAGCCTTGCTTTGCAAGGCTATTTAATAAGTTTTGGGGTTCGCTTACTGGGAAATAGCTATGGTTATTGGGGGAGAGCGAAATCTGTAAATAGTTATTAATTTTTGTTGTTTATCATGTCGTAGCTAATAAGCTAGATCAATGTAGACATGTAGATACGGCTAAACAATGAGTTCAGGAGATTAGAGGCAATGGTTATTGTATGGAATAGTTTTTTCTTGGGGGTATTCTCAGCTTTTGCTTGCTCCAGCTTGTTTTTATGGGTAATGGTTGCCGTTTCTTTAGGCAAATCTCCATTAGAATTCAAATAATTTTTTGAATAATTTTTCTGTTTTTATTCTATTATAAAATTTACCATAACTTTGTCAGAATGATTGCCAAAAATAGAGGATCCATTCTGTTAAGGCTTTGAGTAGTACAGAAATATTTTTAAAAGCGGCGCTTCGCGCCGCTTTTAAAAATATTTCTGGGTTTTAAGTGAGAGCAAAGCGCTGTAAGCTAAAAGCACCCTCTGCTTTTCAAACTTTGCGTGTTAGCGGTTGCTATAATCAGAATCTGAGATTTTTTAATAAGTTTTTTAATTTAAGGGCAAATAATGGCGACTCCTCACAGGACAAAACAGGTAAATCTTCGTTTTCCTTTGCCTTTATTGAGCCAAATCAAATCCCAAGCCGATGCCAAACAACAGGCGATCGCTGATTGGATTTTAGCGGTAGTGAGCCGTGAGTTTGCTCCAGAACCCGCACCTGAAGCTGCTCCCCCTGAAGCTGCTCCCTTTGTCTTACATCCTGAGCTAGCCGCATATGTGGAGAGTTGTTTAGCGCCACTCCAGTCGCAAGTCGTGGAGTTGAGGACACAATTGGGGGAGTCCAACGCCTGATTGACAATGGGAAATCTAGTCAGGCTTCGGAATCAATCCCAAATGCATCTAGCCATAGCGCTCAGTCTAATCAAAATCATGGGGTTTGGTCATCAGGCAATCCCAAGCCTTTATTTAGTTCTTTAGCAGGATTTGCTTTAGAGGTGGGCGATCGCCTCGTCATTAATGGTGAAGAGTTAATTTTTAAAGGATGGGTCGATCAATCGCAGACAGCAATTGAAGTAAAGTCTCTCTCTGATGAGGCGGCTCAGGTCAAGCAAATTCGCGCTAAAGAGATCAAAAGTTTGGCGCGATCGCCAGAGGATATCGGCAATTACTCACCATCGAAGCAAGCAACTCCAGAAACGGAGGAGTCCCCAGCTACAGGTAATCCTGCTAATACGGAGATAAACTCATCTGAAGCTGAACCTTTAACTAGCGATCGCGAAAATTCTGATGAAAAAATTCCTAATAATTCAGATAACTCGGTAAGTAATTCTCAAACAGAAGAAACTCCTGAAATCCCTAAAGAGCCTGAATACAATGCTTGGGAAGTATGGACTTATCTAGAACGGCAAAGGGTGAAAACTCTCAAGCTGATCAATACATTCCATGCAGAATGGGAAGCGAATCGGTTTGTTCGTGAAGCCGAACGGAGTACGCCGCCCAATTTGCGAGTGCATTATGAGATTCGTCCTGTTTTACTAGATGAAGCCGAACTCAATGGTTCCTATCAAAAAGTCGAAAATACAGAAAAACAACAGGAGCCGCCATCCCATCCTCATGAAGAAGACTACGCCGATGCGATCGATGTGGAGATTTTGACTTAGTTTTGACTTAGGCTTTTGCGATTTAGCTCTTAAAAACAAAAAACTATGGCGCACGCGCAGCGTGCGCCATAGTTTTTTGTTTTTAGGTTTTAGCAATTCTAAATGGTTTATGAAAACGCACGCCTTTGGAGGTGCGTTTTCATAAACCCCATAATCTACAAATGATTTAGTTCAGCTATATGTGAGCTATCTTTTACTGTAAAATTCCTAAAGCAATATTAAGCAATATTATTTATTTTAAAGAGAAAATTATGGGAGAAATGGTTAACGCGATGGTCTTGTGCATGGTACTGATTCCCGTCGGTATCGCATTCGGATACTTTTTGCTCAAGCTCCAAGGCGAAGAAAAAGAAGAAGCTTAAAGCTTTCTAAGGCATAAAAAAGGCTCCCGAAAGGGAGCCTTTTTTATGCCTTAGAATCTGATTTGAAGGTTAGCTCAGTGCCGTTGAGGATGCGCTCGATATTAGATCTATGTAACCAAATTACAAACATACAGCCCACCGTAACAAAGCTGGAATAGACAATATTGCCCTGTAATGTCCACATAAAAACGGGGGCAGCAGTTGCCGCCGCAATGGAGCTAATAGAAACCGTGCGCCAAATTGCCATCGTTGCTAGCCACACGCTAAAGGCAGCGATCGCCACAATCCAGTTCAACATAAATAAAATCCCCACACCCGTTGCCACGGACTTACCACCCTTAAAGCCAAGCCAGACAGGGCGACTATGACCAATTAAAGCCAGCATCCCTGCACCAATTACAAACAGTGACAGATTATCGATCGCTATATTTGCCGCTAACCCAAAACTGGTGAGCAACCCATTCGCTTGCTGCATTACATAAATAGCGATCGCTCCTTTTGCAAAGTCCACAGCAAATACACTAATTCCTGCAAACTTACCGACATTGCGCCAGACATTCGTTGCCCCAGTCGAGCCTGAGCCATGCTCACGAATATCGATACCTGCCATCCGTCCCACCAGATAACCCGTCGGGAAAGATCCTAAAAGATAGGCGATCGCCAGCAAGAGATAAGGAAACCACATAAGCTGTATTTGAAATTATTTGAAAGTAGGTTTACAAGCGTGAAGCTACATAAATTTTAAGGCTCGCTAAGCGAGCCTTAAAATTTTATTTTTGAAAGTCAGCACTTGGTGCTGTATCAGTCAATCGAAATTGATTGTGGCCCATCACTTTTGCCACTGTTACTAGCAGAGGATGTCTTAGTTGGTGTTGCTCCTTGCTTCTCTAGCCAACCCTTTAACGGATCTTGTTGGAGATCGAGCTTGAGAAAGCCCGAAACGAGTCCACCAAAAAATGCAACGGGTTGCCCTAAGAACTCATTGAGAATCGGTTTTAGCTCGTCCATAAGTGTAGAAATTGTAATTTGGGTTAGATAATAGAAATATTTAGAAATGCTAGTAACTATGCCAAGGGCTGTAAGAATTACTTATTAAGATTGTATCGCAATCACATAAGGGAAGTGCAGTAAAATAAGGAACTGATTTTAGGTAGCGTGGTGTAGTCACGTCATACCAAATCGGTTCTTGGACTTGTGGAAGTGCACCTATGAGTCTGTATTTTAGGCATAAAAACTCAATATGAAGCCATTTTAAGCACCCATAACTACTTTCTGACTAGATGATTGCTACAATTTCTGATCTTCCCTAACAATTTCTAGCCATATCGTAGTTAAATCGATCAATGCACTCTTACGAATTTCCTGAGAGTGGCTAATCTAGAGAACATTTTCGATGACCACGTTAAACCGATCCACTCTTCGTCGCCTCAAAAAACTCAAGCAGACATCTGCGGTTTGGGAAGGTGATCGCCGTGCTTTGCCTGCTAAGATCCGTCAACCACAAGACTCTTCTAACATTATTCCGCTTCATGCCCATGATGAAGAGTCCAAGCCCCACTGTATTTTATGGGTAGATGGCTCAATGGGCATGGTACGGTCGATGGATGTAGTTGATTCGACAGTGGGGCAAGAGGCTTTTGTCCGCGCCTTATTGCAAGCGATCGAGCATCCCCAAAGTCCAGCTCAACCCTCGTTGCCACAAAAGATTTTGGTATGCGATCGCGAATTACAATTTTATTTGCGGGGCGTACTCCAAGATTTAGGAATTGCCGTTGAATATATCGAGCGCCTCCCCTTAATTGATGAAATTTTTTCGCATATTTTAGAGAGCTTTTCCGCCAACCCTCCCGTAGTACCTGAGCGATTTGCCGAAGCCTTACATAGACAGTCTGAACAGCTATGGCACAATGCTCCTTGGAACTCACTCTGGGATCATCAGGTAATTTCGATCAAGCTCGATGCGTGGGATCTCGAAACCCTCTATGCGATCGTGATGGGCAAAATGGGACTAGAGCAAGGGGTGATTTTTTATCGCACCGAAGAATCGCTGGTCAAGTTTCGCCATCGGATCGTTGCAGGCAGTTCTGAGGATGAAATCGAAGAAACCTTTCTACATCAAGACTGTTTGTTTAATTTATTTGAAACCCCAGAGTTGGAAATGGAAGATGATTTTCCGCCATTTCCATTTCGAGGCAAGGTGAGGGCATTGCCTGTCGCCTCTACGCCCATGAAGCCGATCTATGGCACATTGCATCCTCTCGAAGGTGGTAGACCCTACCTATATGATGAAGAGGCGATCGCGCTGACCGTGGCGCTAGAAGCCTTAAATAAATTCTGGGAACAGTACAGCAATCGACTGAAGTCAAGTTTTAGTAATCTAAAGGGCACTTACACCATTTATGCCCCAAGTCTCGATGGTGATGTTGAGGAAAGCATTGAAGTAGTTGTCCAGACCATGCCCGATCTGGCGGATGAATTACATAACTTGGTTGAAGATGGCGATGATGATGACGATTCACCATTGATCAAAGAAGATCTTTGGCCAGAAAATGCCCTGATCCATATGATGACCATTCCTTGGGCACAGGTGGAGTTTTTACGCAGCACAAATATCCATCGTCAGCTTGCAGACAAACTTATAGCGACATCTGCTCAAAAAAGTGAAGGCTTAGCAGGATTGATGATTCAGACCTCCCGCCCCAAAGCCTTAGAATTAATCGAAAAAATTAATAACTTTGGTGGTATCCACGCTTTATGCTTCAATCCTGCGGAGGATATCCTCGGGAATACCTGCCAACTGGGCTTAATGCTGATGAACAATGATGATCTCCATCTCTTTGGCGAATTTGATAAGAAAGCGCTGAATAGTGATCATCACAAACGTTGGAAGCAACGGGCAAAAAATACTAAAGGTAATATCTGCGTCATTATTGCGATGGGCATTACAGGTGCTTCACGCGGCAATCCAGCGCCCCAACATATCTTGGGATATTACGAAATCAAGTTGATGGATGATAAAGAGTTAGGTTTAGGTAAATTACGCGCCGAACCAGCCTTTGACTTTGATTTTGACTTTTAAACTAAGAGGAGTGTGCAAAGCATACTCCTCTTAAGTTAGAAAAACTTTCCTTTTTGCCACATGTCTCAACAAATTATTTATCGCATCCTTGATGCCAATCTCGATCGCGCCCGTGAGGCAATTCGCACCATCGAAGAATGGTGTCGCTTTGGTTTAGAAGATCTCGACCTCTGTGATCGCTGTAAACAGATGCGCCAAGAACTCGCCCAATGGCATCGAGAAGAATTCCGTCGCGCCCGTAATACACCTGATGACCCTGCCACGGGATTAAGTCACGCGAATGAAGTAAGTCGTGCGGATGTGCAGTCTGTATTACGAGCAAATATGGGACGCTTGCAAGAAGCACTCAGGGTTTTAGAGGAATATGGCAAAGTTGTTGATCCCAGTTTGGGTGCAGCGATGAAGCAATTGCGCTATCAGGTCTATACCTTAGAGAGCCAATTACTCAGTTATGCAGTAACTAATATTGGACAGATTCGTCGCCAAAAGTTACAAGCTGCAAATTTATATCTGGTGACTATGCCTGTGGATAATATTGTCTCCGTGGTGGAGTCAGCGCTACAAGGTGGGGTGCAGATCGTCCAGTATCGCCAAAAAGAAGGAGAAGACGGCACTCGTTTGCAGCTTGCCCAGCAACTTTGTGACATTTGCCATAAATACGATGCGTTGTTTTTGGTGAACGATCGCGTGGATATTGCGATCGCTGTCGGAGCCGATGGCATCCATGTGGGACAAACGGATTTGCCCGTTGCCGCAGTACGCCAAATCCTCAACGCTCATGGTGGTGATGCCTCCCAATACATCATCGGACAATCCACCACTAATCCTCAAGAATTGGCGATCGCCCTGAATAATCAAGTGGATTATGTCGGTGTGGGTCCCGTCCATGCCACACCCACTAAACCCAATAAGGCAGCCGCAGGTTATGAGTATGTCAATTATGCGGCGCAAAATATCCAGATCCCTTGGTTTGCGATCGGTGGCATCGATGAACATAACTTAGAAGGAGCGATCGCCGCAGGTGCAAAACGAGTTGCTGTAGTACGTGCCTTGATAAAAGCTAAACATCCCGATCTCGTGGCAAAACAAATGCGATCGTTATTATCTCCAGCCTAAGGGGATTGCGATTAATTCAAGTCCCTGCGGCTTCGACTCCGCTCAGCCAACGTTAGCTGAGCGAAGTCGAAGCAATAGCAGTTTGCATTTTGCCGTAGGCAAAATGCAAACTCAAAACTCTTACTGGGACTGTTTTTTTGTTTTCAAATGAGTACACACTCATTTGAAAACCGCTATAGATAAATTTTGGGGACATTTTTATTTGCAAGAGTCTAAATAGTTTCTTGGGAATGACCCCAAGGGTCATTCTCAAGAAATATTGCCTAATCATGTTTCAATATGTAGTATGTATACTACATATTGAAACGTCGTTAAAGTTATGCCTTTTCAAAAATTAGATATTTCCACACCCAAGCCAGTCTTGTCTTGGGCAGATCATGACCTTGGTCATGCTGAAACCAAAATGGCAAAAAATGTTGCCTCTTTGCCCTTTGTATTTAAACATGTTTCCCTCATGCCCGATGTTCATCTCGGCAAGGGTGCACTCGTTGGTTCTGTAGTTGCGACAAAAGAAGCGATCGTACCTGCGGCTGTGGGCGTGGACATTGGTTGCGGCATGGCTGCGCTCAAAACTCCATTTCACTATGACCAGTTAGAGGGAAAGCTCAAAAAAATTCGTTTAGAAATTGAAGCCGCAATTCCTGTTGGTTTTAATGAAAATAAAGAAGTAGAAAAGACTGTTCTCAACTGGCAAGGATGGCGAGAATTCCACGATTTGCATAGTGGTGTTCAGCATCTAGAAAGCAAAGCGATGAAGCAAATGGGTTCCCTAGGCGGAGGCAATCACTTCATCGAGGTCTGCATAGATACCGATAATCAAATATGGCTAATGCTCCATTCTGGTTCTCGGAATATCGGCAATATGCTAGCGCAAAGACATATTGAGACAGCAAAGGATTTAGCAAAACTAGCAGGAACTTCTCTACCCGATAAAGACCTCGCCTATTTTGTGGCAGGTACTTCTGAATTCGCCGCTTACTGGCGCGATTTGCAATGGGCGCAAGCCTATGCACATTTCAATCGTGATGTGATGATGTCGCGATTTAAGAAGATTATCGAGAAGTATGCGAGTGGTGGTAAACCCTGTAAGCCTCTGCTAACCGTCAATTGCCATCACAACTACGCTGAGAAAGAAACTCATTTCGGTGAAGATGTGTATGTCACGCGCAAGGGTGCAGTGAGAGCAAGAACAGAAGACTATGGCATTATCCCTGGATCAATGGGAGCGAAATCTTTCATTGTCAAAGGGAAGGGGAATGCTGAAAGCTATTGTTCCTGTTCGCATGGTGCGGGACGCTTGCTATCTCGCAGTAAAGCGAAGGATCAGTTCACTTTAGATGATTTAATTCAGCAGACTAAAGGAATTGAATGTCGTAAGGATACAGGTATCATTGATGAGATTCCTGCGGCTTATAAACCGATTGAGCAAGTGATGAATCAACAATCCGATCTTGTAGAAGTAGTCGCGACTCTAAAACAGATTATCTGTGTGAAAGGTTGAATTACAGCGCGTTGCGCTGAATTAAAAGCCAGAGAAAATTTGGAAAGTGAGGCTTCGTAGCCTCACTTTCCAAATTTTCTCTGGCTTCAATAGGTTGTAAGCAGATGAGCATATTAAAAACTAAAACCAGAGATTATTCCGCTACGAGAGCGGAATAATCTCTGGTTTTAGTTTTTTAGGTTAATAACTGATGTTACGTGGAAGGAAGAAGGAGTAAAGTAAAGATAGGGTCAGAAATGGGT
>VFQS010000370.1_pt1 | contig 53003 bp, 65 predicted proteins | sample 3512361 | NCBI WGS metagenome assembly VFQS01 (sample SAMN10412375, study PRJNA504923) | tailings metagenome | isolation source: Relicate 1 Philex TSF3 active mining | place: Philippines | reverse complement strand
ACAACTCGCGTGCCCAGTAATGAGCACTGCCGCATGCCTCCAAGACAACGGTCACCGGGGGATGCTCCGCCATGAACTTCGTAAAGGCTGGGCGCGAAAGCTTCTTCCGAAAGAGCACTTGCCCCGTCGCCGAGGCGCCATGCAGTTGGAAAACAGACTTTGCCAAATCCACGCCGATCATCGTATCCTTCGTCACGGTTGCCGTCCTTTCCGCTCAGTGGCTGTAAACACCACTATTCTGGCACATCGCGATGCCGTCGAGGGAGGGCGGCAACCACCCCATCTGTTTCAGTTACACTGAAACAGTCGCGGCACCGGCCCACTCCCCCGCCCGGCCACCCAACAATAGTACCCTATGTGTGGCCGGGCGGGGGAGTGGGCCGGTGCCGCTTCCACGCTAGTGGAACAAAATCTAAACCAAACGCCAGCCCAGTGTTTCGCCCGCGTGGAACGGCACGATGGCGGTCCCATTCGCGTCGATCACCTCTGGTACCACCACGTCCCCGCGCTCCAGCGTCACCGTGCCTTCGTTTAGCGGCAAGCCGTAGAAGCGCGGGCCGTTTTCGGATGCGAACGCCTCGAACTTGTCGAGCGCCCCTTCCTGATCGAACGCGGTGATATAGCTTTCCAGCGCGAACGGGGCATTGAACAGACCCGCACAGCCACAGGCGGCTTCCTTCAGGTGCTTGGCATGCGGCGCGGTATCGGTGCCCAGGAAGAACTTCGCGCTGCCCGAAGTCGCCGCCTTGCGCAGCGCCAGCCGGTGCTTTTCGCGCTTGGCCACCGGCAGGCAGTAAGCGTGCGGGCGAATGCCGCCGACCAGCATGGCGTTGCGGTTGAGGTGCAGGTGCTGCGGGGTGATGGTCGCGGCCACCTTGTCGCTCGCCTCGGCCACGAACTGCGCGGCTTCCTCGGTCGTGATGTGTTCGAACACCACCTTCAGGTCAGGCATGTCGCGCACCAGCGCGGTCATCGTGCGGTCGATGAACACGGCCTCGCGGTCGAAGATGTCGACGTGCGCATCGGTCACTTCGCCATGCACCAGCAGCGGCATGCCGATCTTCTGCATCGTTTCCAGCACCGCGCGGATGTTGGCGATGTCCGTCACCCCGTGGGCGGAGCCAGTGGTGGCATGCGCCGGATAGAGCTTTGCCGCAACGAACACGCCCGCCGCAAACCCGCGCGCGACCTCCTCCGGGTCGGTCGAATCGGTCAGGTAGAGCGTCATCAGGGGCGTGAAGTCGCTCCCCTCCGGCAGCGCCGCCAGGATCCGGTCGCGGTAAGCCGCAACGCCCGCCACGTCGGTCATCGGCGGCGAAAGATTGGGCATCACGATGGCGCGGGCGAACTGGCGCGCGGTCCACGGGGCGACCCCGGCCAGCAGCGCTCCATCGCGCAAGTGCACGTGCCAGTCATCGGGGCGGCGGATCGTCAGGCGAGTCGGGCTGGTCATCCCTTCCCCTTAGGCAAAGCGCCCCCTATCTGTCATCCATGACTGCAACCCGCCTCACCGCTCGCGCCGTAATCCGCCTGTCCCCGAGTGAGCCGGACGAGGATGTCCGCGCCTTTCTGCAAGGGTTGGTGACGAACGATGTGACCGGCGCGCTGCCGGCCTGGGCGGCACTGCTCTCGCCGCAAGGCAAAGTGCTGTTCGACTTCATCGTCCACGGTGACGGCGTGGCCCTGCTGATCGACTGCGAAGCCGCCCATGCCGATGCGCTGGCCAAGCGCCTGTCGCTCTACCGCCTGCGCCGCAAGATCGCCATCGCCCGGGACGATTCGCTGGCGGTTCACTGGCAGGCCGGCACCGGCCCCGCCCCCGATCCGCGCCTGTCCGCACTTGGTCAGCGCTGGCTGGGCGCGCCGGAAGGCGAAGCGGCGGATGCGGCGTGGCTCGCGCACCGGCTGAGCCACGGCGTGTGCGAAGGCGCGGCGGAACTGGCCGACCTGCTCTGGCTGGAATGCAACGCGGCCGAACTGGGCGGCGTCAGCTTCACCAAGGGCTGCTATGTCGGGCAGGAAAACACCGCGCGGATGAACTGGCGGCAAAAGGTCAACCGGCGGCTGGTGGTGCTGCCGCTGGCGGCATCCGATCCGGCCCGGCAACGTACGACCTACCCGGAGCTGGGGCTTGCCGTCGATCATCGCCGGGTCGAGGACATCGCCCCCGAATGGTTGCCGGAGTGGCTGAACCTGGCCTAGCCAATCGGCCCCGGCACCACGATTCCGGCGTGGACTGCCGCTTCGACCAGCATCTTTTCCGCCGTATCGCGCGCCGAACTGCGCGGCAGGCCCAGCGAGTGCGTGAGGGCGCCGCCCATCAGCGCATCGCCCAGCGCGAGAAGGCACAGGGCGTGAGTCGTGTCGCGCATCTGCCCGGATCCGAAATCATCCAGCCCTGTCACCAGATCGTGAATCACATCGACGATCGGATCGAGCGCATCCTCGTTTCCGCTGACCAGCATCCAGCTGGCCAGCGCGGCACCGCCTTCCTTGTCGAAGGCATCGAACGTCAGGTCGACCACGTCGCGCGGGCTGCCCTGCCCCGTCCGGCTGGCGATCACCGCATCCTCGATCGTGGCGCAGATGGTGACGGCCAGGTGTTCGGCCAGCGCCTTTTGCAGCCCTGCCGCCGAGCCGAAATGGTGGAGCAGGTTGGCGTGCGTGCGCCCGATTCGCGAGGCAACCGCCTTCAGCGTGACCGCCTGCGGCCCCAGTTCGATCAGCAGCGCGCGCGCGGCTTCCAGGGCCGCAGTGCGGCTCTCTTCCTGGGTGAGACGCTTCCTTATTGACATTGGTGTCAGTTACTCTATCTTTAGCGGCATGAACGCACCGACTAAGTTCCCGCTGGAACCCAACTCCGCCCTAGAACCCACCGCCCCGTCGGGCAAGGCACCTGTGGCCGATCTGGTCACGCCGACCCCGGACGATCTGGTGATCACCATTCGCGACCAGCGTTTTGGCCGCACCAGGCAGCCCAGCCGCTGGTGGCTGAACAACGATCCCATCGCCACCGCCTGGCACAACGCCCTGTCGGCCACGTTCCCGCGCGGCGAGGCCATGTTCATCGAAGCGGTCAAGGCCCACCGCGATGGCGTGCCGCCGAAGCTGGAAGAAGAAATCCGCGCTTTCGTGAAGCAGGAAATCAACCACACCCGCGAACACGTGGTGTTCAACAAGGCGGCAGTGGATGCCGGCTATGACCTCTCGAAGATCGACGCGCGGCTGGAAGAGCTGATGGCGATGATCAAGCAGCGCCCGGCGATCGTGAACCTGACCGCGACGATGGCGCTGGAACACTATACCGCGATGATGGCGCACGAATTCCTGGCCAACCCGCAGCACTTCGCGGGCGGTGAGCCGGAAACCGTGGCGATGTGGCGCTGGCACGCGATCGAGGAGATCGAACACAAGGGTGTCGCGTTCGACACCTTCCGCCATGCCACGCGCGACTGGAGCCGCTGGCGCCGCTGGAAACTGAAGTCACTGATGATGCTGGTCATCACCGTGAACTTCATCCGCAACCGCTGGAACGACACGCTGGAACTGCTGGCGCAGGACGGGCTGACGGGTCCGAAAGTGAAGCTGAAGCTGGCTTGGTACCTGCTGGGCACTCCCGGCGTGCTGCGCCGGATCATCCCGGCCTGGTTCGCCTATTTCATGCCCGGCTTCCACCCGTGGAACCACGACGACCGCGCCCTCATCGGCAAGGCCGACAGCGAGTTTCAGGACGCCCGGCTCCAATCGGCCTGAGCGTATTCCTCAGAAAAGAAAGGGCCCCGAACCGCGCTGGTTCGGGGCCTTTTTGTTGGGTTCAGGCGGCGCGCATGGCCGGAATGCCATCGTCGCCGCCGTCGCAGCTGCCGGGTTCCCCTAGCTCGATCGCGTGGATGGCGGCTGGCACCGTGCGCCCGCGCGCGCGGCTATAGCAGGCGCGCATTTCGCCGGTCGGGCGAAAGCCGGCCTTGCGCAGCACCCGCGCCGAAGCGGGATTGTCGGTGAACGGCCCCGCCGTCACCCGGCGATGCCCCAGCGTCCGCGCCAGACCCAGAACCGCGCGCGTGGCCTCGGTGGCATAGCCCTGCCCCCAATGGTCAGGCGCGATCCAGTAGCCCAGTTCCGCCCCGCTCTCACCGCGCATCAGCGCAATCCCGCCGATGATCCCGGCCGGTGCGGCGCTGGTCGGCAGCGTTACGAAAAAGTTCGGCAGGCGCGGATCCTGCGGCTGGCGCAGAAAGGCGCGGGCGTCGTCCGCGGTGTAGGGCCACGGTGCCTGTGCCAGATTGCGGACCACCGCCTCGTCAGCGATGCCGCCCAGCAGTTCTTCCCAATCCTCCGGCCAGCCGGGCCGCAGGAACAGCCGTTCGCTGCGAATAAACATTTGATCGCACTCCCTTCGTCGCCCCGCAGCCCGCGTAGGGGCCTTGCGTGACATTGCCATTACGGCTTTCCTCGGCGGAGCCGGGCCGCACCAGCCCGCACCGATACCAGTCGGAAAACCAGCCAAAGGGAGCACGAAAAAAGGGAGACAGGCCTGGCCCGCTCCCTTGCAAAGTCGGCTTCTGGTGCCGACTGGGCCATCCCGTCAGGATGGCCCTTTATCGGCCATCCGCTTATTCGGCGGCGACAGCCATGTCGACCGACACGTACTTGCGGCCAAGCTTGCCATCGTGGAAGCGCACGCGGCCTTCGGTCAGCGCGAACAGGGTGTGATCCTTGCCCATGCCGACGTTGGCGCCCGGGTACACCTTGGTCCCGCGCTGACGGATGATGATGTTGCCGCCGATCACTTCCTGACCGCCGAACTTCTTCACGCCAAGGCGGCGGCCTGCTGAGTCGCGACCGTTACGCGAAGAGCCGCCTGCTTTCTTATGTGCCATCTCGAACTACTCCGGAATCTTATTCAGCAGCTGCGGCCGGTTCGGCCTTCTTGGCGGCGGCCTTCTTCGGCGCAGCCTTGGCTTCGGCGCCACCCACGGCGACGATGCGCAGCAGGGTCATCTGCTGGCGGTGGCCGTTGCGACGACGATAGTTGTGACGGCGACGCTTCTTGAAAACGATCACCTTTTCCGACTTCGCCTGCGCGATGATCTCAGCCGAGACGACAACGCCCGCAGCATCCTTCACTTCGCCGCCGTCGCCGGCCAGCAGAACGTCGCTCAGCGTGATGGTCTCACCAGCTTCGCCAGCCAGCTTTTCAACCGCGATCTTGTCTCCGGCGGCAACCCGGTATTGCTTGCCGCCCGTGCGCACAACTGCGAACATCGTATCGTATCCGTTCGTTAATCCTGACCGCACCGCCCGGTTTCGGACAATGCGCCAGACGCCCCACCTGAACGGCAGGGGTCCGGAAGAAGGGCCGCCGATAGTGCAAGGCCGCCGTGCTGTCAACGCTGGAAGCGCCGGAAAGTCACGCCCTATGGCAGTCCGCGCCCGGCATGCTATGGCCGGACGATGCACCGCTCATCCCCCATCCTGCTGCTCGCCGCAAGCGCACTTTCTCTGGCCGGCTGCGCCAATGACATTGCCGAATATCCCTCGCTCGCGCGGCGTCCGGCCGAACGGGTGAGCGGCGCGGCATTGCCCGCTGCCGCCAGCACGCAGCCCGGCCCGGCCCCATCGGCGGCGGTTCTGGGCCGACTCGATTCGCTGGTCGCCACCGCCCGCGCCGCGGACGAACGCTTCTCCGCGCGCGAGGCGCAGGCGCGCGCGCTGGTGGGCAGTGCCACCGGCGCGACGCTGGGCAGTGAAAGCTGGGCGGTGGCATCGGTTGCGCTGTCGCAGCTCGAATCGGCCCGCAGCGATGCGATGGTGGCGCTGGCGGAACTGGATGAGCTCTATGCCGCCGCGCGAATCGACGCCGCTGACGCCCGCGCAATTGCGGCTGCCCGCGATACCGTCATCGCGCTGGTGGCCCGGCAAGACCAGGTGGTGGGCGAACTGGGCGAGCGACTCGCGCGCTAGATCCAACGGTCCAGATCGGCATAGTCCTGCGGGCGCGGCTCGATCCAGCGCCACACGCCGCCCGTCTGCTCGCGCTTCCAGAACCAGCTTTCAGCCTTGAGGTGGTCCATCGCGAAGTCCGCCGCGGCAAAAGCATCGCGGCGGTGGCGCGATGCGGCCGCCACCAGCACGATCGGTTCGGCCGGCCGCATCACGCCGCTGCGATGCAGGATCAGCAGCCCGTCGAGCGCCCAGCGGCTGTGCACGATCCCGGCCAGCCGCTCCATCCCCGGCAAGGTCAGCGGGCCATAGTGCTGCAGCTCCAGCGCCTCGACCGCATCGTCCTGGCGGACCTGCCCCAGAAAGCTGACCACGCCCCCGGCGCGGGGATGGGCGGCGGTGAACCGGCGCAGTTCCTCGGCAGGGTCGAAGGCAGCGGTCAGCAGGCGGACATCGTCGGCCATGCTATCCCCCGCTCACCGGCGGCAGGAATGCCAGCTCATCCCCGGCAGCCAGCACCACGCCGCGATCCCCGATCAGGTCGCCGTTGAGTGCGATTCGCACGCGTTCATCCAGCAAGGCCAGCGCCAGCGCCGGATCGAGCCCAGCCAGCACCGTTTCCAGCGGACCGGGCGCAACCTCCAGCTCTGCGCAGCCCGCCAAGTCGGTCAGCCGCCCCAGGAACACCAGCCGTGCCATCACCTAGCCTCCGGTCATCGACATATGCCGCGCCAGCGCCGGGGCGGCGCCGGGCCGGTCGATCGCAAAGGCGTGGCGCAGCGGCTTGATCCGCATGGCCGTGTCGAGCGCCGCCGACAATGCCGCATCGGGATCGTCGGATCGCAGCGCGGCGCGCAGGTCCACCTGCTCCGTCCCGCCCAGGCAGGCAAAGAGCTGCCCCGTCGCGGTCACCCGCACCCGGTTGCAACCATCGCAGAAGTTGTTGGTGAGCGGGGTGATGAACCCCAAGCGCCCGCCCGTTTCGGCCACCTCGACATAACGCGCCGGACCGCCGGTGCGGTGGGGGCTGTCGGCCAGGGTGAAGCGAGCCTCCAGCGCGGCGCGCACAGCGGTCAGCGGCAGGTAGTGGTCGAACCGGTCGGCCTCGACCTCGCCCAGCGGCATGACCTCGATCAGGGTCAGGTCCATCCCCTGCCCGTGCGCCCATGCGATCAGTTCGGGCAGTTCCGCTTCGTTGATGCCTTTCAGCGCCACGGTGTTGAGCTTGACCCGCAAGCCCGCCGCCCGCGCCGCCGCGATCCCTTCCAGCACCTGCGGCAGCGAATCGCGCCGGGCCAGCCGCGCAAACCCGGCCCGGTCCAGCGTATCGAGCGAAACGTTGATTCGCTTCACCCCCGCCGCAGCGATAGAATCGGCAAACTCGGCCAGCCGGGTGCCGTTGGTGGTGAGCGTCAGCTCCTCCAACCCATTACCCAGCTTGCGCCCCAGCGCCTGCACCAGTTCGATCATGTCGCGCCGCACCAGCGGCTCGCCGCCAGTCAGGCGCAGCTTGGTCACCCCGCGCGCGATGAAGCCCAGCGCCAGCCGGTGCAGTTCCTCAAGGCTGAGCACGTCCTTGCGCGGCAGGAATTCCTGCCGTTCGGGCATGCAATAGCCGCAGCGCAAATCGCACCGGTCGGTCACCGACAGGCGCAGATAGGAAATGCGCCGCTGGAACTGGTCGATTAAGGGTGCTGGCTCGCTCATGCGCCAGACGGTAACACAGCCCCGGCCCCGGCGTCATCCAGTGGCAGATATTGCCCGGTCAGCCCCTGCGCCGTGGCGAGATAGGCCAGTGCCGAATCCACTGCGGCCGGATTGTCGCTGGCGACGGCGTTGATCCGGCGCGGCGCGAAAGCGCGGCCCAGCGCGCCAACCGCCGCTTCGCGCCAACCCCGGTGGGGATGCTCGGCCGGGGCGAATACCAGCAACACATCACCCTCTGTGGGCAGGGCGGGAACCAATTCGGCGTGGAACCGCGCGGCGGCAGCCAGGGGATCATCCGGCAAGCCCGCGATCCGCACCGGCTGCATCACTTGCGCTCCCGCGTCAGGGTCATGCCGATCCGTTCGCCATTCTCGCTGATCGCCAGCTTGACGATCTTCACCGTCACGGCCTCCACCCGCGCGTCCTGCACGAACAGGGTTTCGCAGATGTGGTCCGCGACCGCCTCGATCAGCTTGAAATGCACGCCCTGCGGCAGGGCTTCGGACGCGGCGAACTTCAGGTCCATGTAGTTCTTGCTGGCGTCGAGCGGCGTGTCCGGCTCGTACCGGTCTGCGGGCTTCAGCCGCACGGTGATGGTGAAGCGCAGTGGCTGCGGGCGGCCGGTTTCCTCCGAATAGATGCCGGTCAGGACATCGTGTTCGAAATCGGCAACCTCAAGGATCAGACTGTCGGTCATAATTAGTATGCTTTACTTACTAAATTGCGGGCCGTCCAGATAGCAGTTGCGGCACCGGCCCGCCGAAACGGACAAGTCATCTAGCCGTTCCGCCAGCGGGCGAAAATGGCCGTGGGCAGCATGCGGCCTGCGCCGATTCCGCCCTCGCCCTCTTCGCGCACCACCAGTTCGCCGTGCTCGACCACGCCGGGCAGGTCTGCACAGGCTTCGGCCAGCAGGCCGCCGATCGCCAGCGACGACATGCGCACCGCGTAAACCGTCAGGAACAGGAACTTGCTGTCCGCATCGAGCAGCTTGGCGCAATCATGCACCAGCCCCGGCAGGTGATCCTCCAGCCGCCAGACTTCGCCTTCCGGTCCGCGACCGAACTTGGGCGGGTCGAGGATGATCCCGTCATAGCGCTTGCCCCGCCGCACTTCGCGGGCGGTGAACTTGGCCGCATCGTCCACGATCCAGCGAATCGGCCGCCCGTCCATACCTGACAGCGCGGCATTGGCGCGCGCCTGGGTGACGGATTTCTTCGACGCATCGACGTGCGTCACCGCGCCATAGCGCGACAGCGCCAGAGTACCGACGCCGGTGTAACCGAACAGGTTGAGCGTCGACGCATCGCGCCGCTCGCCCAGTTGCGTCCCCATCCAGTCCCACACCGGGGCCATGTCCGGGAAGAAGCCCAGGTGGCGGAACGGGGTGCACTGCGCGGTAAAGCGCACGGCGTCCTCACCGTTGGGCCAGCCCAGCGGCCAACCGTCGCGCGGAACCGGGTTGGCAAACTGCCAGCGCCCGCCGCCGTCCTCGTCCGATCCGGGCACGAACTCCCCATCAGACTTCCAGCGTTCCAGCCGGGGCGCCCACAGCGCCTGCGCATCGGGGCGGATGAAGCGGTGCGGGCCGTACCGTTCCAGCTTGCGCCCGTCGCCGCTGTCGATCAGGCCATAATCGGACCAGCCCTCGCCGCAGAGCAAGCGGGCCTGCGGATCGAGATCGGCCATTATCCCCGCGCGACCGCATGGGCCGCAACATGGGCGGCAATCGTGTCATAATCGCCGGGCAACTCGATCAGGCGCTCCTCGCGCTCGAACAGGTCGCCGATCCGCGCGGGCAAGGTCGGCCGCTGGCCGGTTGCCCGTTCCACCGCGTCGCGGAACTTGGCCGGATGGGCCGTCGCCAGCGTGACAACCGGAACATCCGCGGGCAGCCCCGCGTTCCGCGCCGCATGCAGGCCGATGGCGGTGTGCGGATCGAGCAGCTCACCGCATTCTTCCCAGGCCCAGCGAATCGCGTTGGCCATGTCGCTGGCATCGGCACGGGCGCTGGTGAACAACCGGGCCGCGCCTTCGCGCTGCGCGTTGGTCAGCTGCATCACCTTGGTGGATTCGAACCCGGCCATCTGCGCCGCCAGCGCCGCGCCATCGCGTCCGCCGAGGTCGAACAGCAGCCGTTCGAAGTTGGAGGACACCTGGATGTCCATCGACGGCGCCGCCGTGGGCGTGACCGTACCGGCGGAATAGTCGCCCGAGGTCAGCGCGCGGTGCAGGATGTCGTTGACGTTGGTCGCCACGATCAGCTTCGCCACCGGCAGGCCCATCTGCGCCGCGACATAGCCCGCGAACACGTCCCCGAAATTGCCGGTCGGCACGGCAAAGGCCACTTCGCGGTGCGGCGCGCCCAGTTGCAGCCCGGCGGCGAAGTAATAGACCACTTGCGCCATCAACCGTGCCCAGTTGATCGAATTGACCGCGCCGATGCTGAACCGGCTGGTCATGCCCTGATCGTTGAACATCCGCTTCACCATCGCCTGCGCATCGTCGAACGTGCCTTCGATGGCGATGTTGTGGACGTTGGGAGCCAGCACCGTTGTCATCTGGCGCCGCTGGACGTCCGACACGCGCCCCTTGGGGTGCAGCATGAAGATATCGACCCGCGCACGGCCCGCGACCGCGTCAATCGCGGCGGAACCGGTATCGCCCGATGTCGCCCCGACGATGGTCAGCGGATCGCCGCCCCGGCCCAGGAATTCCTCGAACAACAGGCCCAGCAGTTGCAGCGCGACGTCCTTGAACGCCAGCGTCGGGCCGTGGAACAGCTCCAGCAGCCACTGCTGCTCGTCCAGCTGCTTCAGGGGGGTCACCGCCTTGTGCGCAAAGCGGCCATAGGCCTGGGTAGTCAGTTCCAGCAGCCGTTCCGGCGTCAGGCTGTCTCCCACAAAGGGCAGCATGATCCGCTGCGCCAGCTCGGCATAGGATAGCCCGGCAAACTCGGCGATCTCCTCTTTCGAGAAACGCGGCCATTCGCGCGGCACATACAGGCCGCCATCGCTGGCCAGACCGGCGAGCGTTGCGCCTTCGAAATCGAGCGCCGGGGCGCTTCCACGGGTTGAGATATATTCCATCGCGCGGCGGGCGTTAGCCGGAGTTTGCGCGAATTGAAACCCTAGGCGTTCAGGACTGCATCCGCTTGCGCAGTGCGATCGCGTAGATCACCAGCGCGGTCAGCGCGAACAGGAACCACTGGATCGCATAGGACAGATGGTTGTTGGGAATGCTGGCCGGATCGGGCCGGGCGTTGGCATCCAGCCCGGCGAGCGGCGGATCGGCGATCAGGCGGACCGTTTCCCCGGCCCCCAGCGCGACGGTGCCGGTCACGACACCGCCAGACCAGACGCGCGGCTGCAGATCTTTCGACCAGCCGATCAGCACTTCCGCACTGCCCCCACCCGGCAGCGGGCAGATGAAGGCATGGGCCCAGCCGGTGGTGTCAGCGGCGTTGTGCCCTGCAACCGGCGCGTCCGGTCCGCTCGGTCGGCAATCTACCCGGCTGCGGCGGAACAGCACCGGCTCGGCCGCTTTGGCCGTGGCCGGGAACGGCACTTCGGCCGTGTTGCCGCCAACCGCCGCATAGCTTGCCAGCAGGGCTTCCTTCTGCTGCGCGCGGCCCAGCTGCCACACGCCCAGCGCGATCATCACGCCAATCGCTCCGACCACCAGCAGCGTCGCAAGAACCGGAATCCGCCTCATTGATCCTTCAACCGCCCTTCACCGGCATCGCGCCGGAATTCCGTTATCAGCAGTGCCGCCTTGGCGACGCGAAGGCCCCATAGCGTGGTCCCGGCCACGAACGGGATCCAGACCAGGGCATGGACCCAGACCGGCGGATGCCAGCTGAACTCCAGCCACAGCGCCAGCACCAGCGTGATCGCGCCGATCAGCAGCGTCAGGAACGCCGCCGGTCCGTCACCCACGTTGAACTGCCCATAGTCCAGACCGCAGACCCGGCAACGCGGTGCGAACCGCGCCAGTCCGGCAAACAGCGTGCGCGCGCCGCATTGCGGGCACAGACCGAAAAGGGCAGCCGGAACGAGTCCCGGCTGCCCTTCGGATGCTTGGTTGCTGCCGTCAGGCATCAGTGCGTGGGATAGCCCCAGCCGCCCCAGACATAGACCGCGACGAACAGGAACAGCCACACGACGTCGACGAAGTGCCAGTACCAGGCAGCGGCTTCAAAACCGAAGTGCTGCTTGGGCGTGAAGTCGCCGTTGTAGGCGCGCTTCAGGCAGACGATCAGCATGATCGTGCCGATGATCACGTGGAACCCGTGGAAGCCGGTCGCCATGTAGAACGCCGAGCTGTAGGTGTTGCCACCGAAGCCGAACGGAGCGGCGGCATATTCATACGCCTGGATCGAGGTGAACAGCAGGCCCAGCGCCACCGTGGCCCACAGCCCCTTCTTCAGGCCATCGCGATCCCCGTGGATCAGCGAATGGTGCGCCCAGGTCACCGTGGTGCCCGAGCACAGCAGAATGAGGGTGTTCAGCAGCGGCAGATCGAAGGCGTTGATCACTTCCTCGATGGCCACCGGCGGGAATTGCCCGCCCACCACTTCGGCCACTTCCGACGGGAACAGCGCGAAATCGAAGAACGCCCAGAACCAGCCGACGAAGAACATCACTTCCGAAGCGATGAACAGGATCATCCCGTAGCGCTGATGCAACTGCACCACCGGGGTATGATCGCCCGCGTGGGCTTCCTGGATGATCTTGGCGAACCACTGCCAGGCCGAAGCGATCAGCAGCGCCAGCCCCAGCCAGGGCACGACCTTGCCACCGGCCATGTCGTGCATGTTCAGCACCATGCCGGTCGTGAAGGTGAACGCGCCGATGGTGGTCATCAGCGGCACCAGATCGGGCGGCAGGATGTGAAAATCGTGATTCTTGGTTCCGGCCATGATGGTTTGGTCCCCGTTTATCCCTCTGCCCACCGCGAACGCGCGGGCCAAAATTCCAGACGCCCTTATCGTGCTGACTTCACCCGGTCCAGTGTCTTTGCGCGGCTATTCCGCAGCAACGTGGAAAGTGTAGCTCAGCGTGATCTGCTCGACGTTCTTCGCTTCCGGATCGTCGAGGATCTTGGGGTCGACGTAATAGATCACCGGCATGTCGATCGACTGGCCGGGCTGCAGCGTCTGCCGCTCAAAGCAGAAGCACTGGATCTTGTTGAAGTACTTGCCAACGTATTCCGGCTCGACGTTGAAGCTGGCGACACCTGTCACCGGCTTGTCCGACAGGTTTTCCGCCTTGTAGAACGCCATCTTGCGCGTGCCGATCCGCATCTCCTGCGTGACCTGCTGCGGCGCGAACTTCCACGGCATGCCGCGGTCGACGTTGGCATCGAAACGGACCGAGATGCTTCCGGCTGCAACCTTAACGGTCGAGGCCTGCGCCTCGCTGACCTTCATGGTCGTGCCGCCAAAGCCGGTAACCTGGCAGAACAGCCGGTAAAGCGGGACCGAGGCGAACCCCAGGCCGAGCATGGCAAGGGCCCCGCCCAGCGCGATCAGGCCGGTGCGGGCGTTGCGATTGCGGGGGAGCGCGTCAGCCAGCATTGCCTTGCGGAGCCATCTTCACAAAGGTGAGGAAATAGAACAGCACGACAAAGCCCAGCAGCACCAGGCCCAGCGCAATGTTCCGCCCTTTCTGGATACGGCGGCGTTCGGCATCGTTGTTTTCCGGTAGGGTCATCGACTTATCCCATGATCCAGCGGTCTGCCACCAGCGCGCCGAATAGCGCGAACAGGTAGATGACCGAGAAGGCGAACAGGCGCTTTTCAGGGCGCATGTCCATGTCCGTCGCGTCCCCCCGGAACACCGCGACACGTAAGCTGAGCAGCAGGAACACTGCCGACAGCAGTAGCGCCGAAGCGCCATAGACCGCCCCAGCCCCGGCAAACCAGAACGGTGCCAGGCTGAGCGGAAGCAGCAGCACCGCATAGACCAGGATCTGGCGGCGCGTGGAATGATGCCCGGCCACAACCGGCATCATCGGAATTCCCGCCTTGGCATAGTCCGTCTCGACGAACAGGGCGAGCGCCCAGAAATGCGGCGGGGTCCAGAAAAAGATGATCGCGAACAGCAGGATCGGCATCAGCGTGATCTCGCCGGTCGCGGCGATCCAGCCGATCATCGGCGGAAACGCCCCGGCCCCGCCACCAATCACGATGTTCTGCGGCGTGCGCGGTTTGAGCCAGATCGTGTAGACGACCGAATAATAGACGATCGAGATCGCCAGGATCAGCGCGGCCAGCCAGCTCACTGCCACGGCCATGACAAACACCGACGCGAGCGCCAGAATCAGGCCGAAACTGAGCGCGGAGTGGCGCTGCATCCGACCTGATGGCAGCGGACGATCAGCCGTGCGCTTCATCAGGGCGTCAAGGTCGGCTTCCCACCACTGGTTGAGCGCGGCCGATCCGCCCGCGCCGATGGCGATGCACAGGATCGCGGTGAACCCGATCAGCGGGTTGACCGGCCCCGGCGCGGCGAGCAGCCCGCACAGCCCGGTGAAGATCACCAGCGTCATCACGCGCGGCTTGGTCAGCGCGAAGAAATCGCGCCAGTCAGCGGGCAGCGGATGCACGGCAGGGGCAGCTTGGGCAGTCATGATCGTCGGCGCTATAGTCTGCCGCGGCGTCGCTGGAAAGGCCGATTGCTACAGTCTTTCGAGCCAATCGACGAGCAGCGCATTGACCTCTGCCGGTCGCTCCTGCTGGGTCCAGTGGCCGCAGCCTTCCAGAATGTGGCCTTCCACGTTGGGAACGAGCGGACGCATCATCGCCACCGGATCTGCCACGGCGCCGAACAGCGACGTGGCCGGATCGCGCGTGCCGCCGATGAACAGCGCCGGGCACTCGATTCGCCGCCCCCGGAACTGCTGTGCCCAAGCGAAATCCGCCTCGTGGTTGCGATAGCGGTTGAGCGGACCGCGAAAGCCCGAAGCGGTCATTTCACCGGCATAGAACGTCAGGTCCGCATCGCTCAACCAACCGGGCAGCCCGTCCGGGTCGGCGACATCCGGCAATCCTTCGAGGAACGTCGCGCCCAGCGGCTTGTCCCAGTGGTTGCCCAGCGGCGCATCGCCCGAGATCGAATAGAGCATCTTGCGCAGGAACGCGCGCGGATCGGCCTCGGCCTCCGCCTCGGCCACGCCGGGTTCCTGAAAGAACTCCTGGTAAAAGAACCGGCCCTGGCTGGTGAAGTGTTCGCGGAACACCTCGGTAAACGGGCGGTCCGGCACGCCCGCGAACGGGACCGACATCGCGGCCACCGCGCGGAACACGTCCGGCCGGGCCAGCGTGGAATTCCAGACGATCGGTGCGCCCCAGTCATGCCCGATCAGCACCACCTGCTGGCCCGGCGCCAGCGCATCGCGCAGGCCGACCAGATCGCCGACCAGCCGCTCCATCGCATAGGCGTCGACCGCATGGGGCTTGTCCGACCCGCCATAGCCGCGCACGTCGATGGCGCATGCGGTAAACCCGGCCGCCGCGACCGGCCCCAGCTGGTGACGCCACGAATACCAGCTTTCCGGAAAGCCGTGGACCATGATCGCCAGTGGCGCGGTACCGACGACAGGCCCCTCGATGGCGCAACGCAAGGTAACTTCGCCGCAGTCGATCTGGCGCAATTCGGGCATCGTTCGTCCTTCCCCTGTCGTCATCGCGTGCAGCACCACCGCACCGCGATCCGGCGCATCTTGGCGCTTCGCCAATGGATTGCCGCGTCCCTGCACGGCCCGCAATGCGGAAAGCGCACGAGCACACGAAAACGCCCCGGCTTTATGGGCCGGGGCGCGTTCGTTTCAGCAATCAGGCAAGCTTGCCGTCAGACCGTTCTCAGTGATGACCCTTGTCGTCGATGACGGGCAGGGTTTCGAACTGGTGGAACGGCGGCGGGCTCGACAGGGTCCATTCCAGCGTCGTCGCGCCTTCGCCCCAGTAGTTGGCCGGAGCCTTTTTGCCAGCGGTGTAGGCGTAGATGATGTTGATGAACCAGATCACGAGGCTTGCAGCCATGATCTTGTAGCCCAGCGTCGAGATCGCGTTCCAGTATTCATAGGCCGGGGTGTAGTCCGGATAGCGGCGCGGCATCCCCTGCAGACCCAGGAAGTGCTGCGGGAAGAAGATCAGGTTCACGCCGACGAAGAACACCCAGAAGTGCAGGTGCGACAGGAACTCGGAGTGCATCCGGCCGCTCATCTTCGGGAACCAGTAGTAGAAGCCCGCGAACAGGCCCGTCACCGCGCCCAGCGACAGCACGTAGTGGAAGTGCGCCACCACGTAGTAGGTGTCGTGCAGCACGTCGTCCACGCCGCCGTTGGCCAGGACCACGCCGGTCACGCCGCCCACGGTGAACAGGAAGATGAAGCCCAGCGCCCAGACCATCGGCGACTTGAACTCGAGGCTGCCGCCCCACATCGTCGCGATCCACGAGAAGATCTTCACGCCGGTCGGCACGGCGATCACCATCGTCGCGGCCGTGAAGTACATCTTGGTGTTAACCGACAGGCCCGAGGTGTACATGTGGTGCGCCCACACGACGAACCCGACCACGCCGATGGCGACCATCGCGTAGGCCATGCCGAGGTAGCCGAACACCGGCTTCTTCGAGAAGGTCGAGACGATCTGGCTGATGATGCCGAAGGCCGGCAGGATCATGATGTACACTTCGGGGTGACCGAAGAACCAGAACAGGTGCTGGTACAGGATCGGATCGCCACCGCCCGACGGATCGAAGAAGGTGGTGCCGAAGTTGCGGTCGGTGATCAGCATGGTGATCGCGGCTGCCAGCACCGGCAGCGCCAGCAGCAGCAGGAACGCGGTGACCAGCACCGACCACACGAACAGCGGCATCTTGTGCAGGGTCATGCCCGGCGCGCGCATGTTGAAGATGGTGGTGATGAAGTTGATCGCGCCCATGATCGACGCGGCACCGGCGAGGTGCAGCGAGAAGATCGCGAAGTCCATCGCCGGACCGGTCGAGCCATAGGTCGACAGCGGTGCATAGGCCGTCCAGCCCACGCCGGCACCGTTGGCCACGCCGCCCGGCACGAACGCCGAGCAGAGCAGCGAGACGAAGCCCGCCACGGTCAGCCAGAACGAGATGTTGTTCATGCGCGGGAACGCCATGTCCGGCGCGCCGATCATGATCGGGATGAACCAGTTGCCGAAGCCGCCGATGATTGCCGGCATGACCAGGAAGAACACCATGATCAGACCGTGCGCGGTGATCAGCACGTTCCACAGGTGAAGCTGCTGGTCAAAGCTGGGGTTCGGGTTGCCGAACCACTTGGCGAACATGTCGAGATACTGGATGCCCGGCTCGGCCAGCTCGAAACGCATCATGCCCGAGAAGGCGCCGCCGATGATCCCCGCGATGATCGCGAAGATCAGGTACAGCGTCCCGATGTCCTTGTGGTTGGTCGACATGAACCAGCGGGCGAAGAAACCCGGCAGGTGATCATGATCGTCGTGTGCATGCGCCCCGTCGTCGTGCGCCTGGAAATGGTCTGCGGTAGTAGCCATGGCTAAACCTTGTCCTTGTCTAATCGGGTTCAGGCGGCAGGAGCCGGAGCGGCTTCGGCAGCGGGCGCGGCGGCAGCGGGAGCGGCTTCAGCAGCGGCGGGCGCTTCGGGCAGCCCGTCGATCTTGCCGCCCGACTGCGTCAGCACCCAGGCATTGAACTTGTCACGCGGCAGCGCTTCGATCGCGATCGGCATATAGCCGTGGCGGACGCCGCACAGTTCCGAGCACTGGCCGTAGTACACGCCCGGTTCGCGGATGGTCAGGGTCTTTTCGTTGATGCGACCCGGAACGCCGTCGATCTTGTACCACAGCGAGGGGATCGCGAACGAGTGGATCACGTCGGCCGCGGTCACCTGCAGGCGGATCGGCTCACCCACCGGCACGACCATGCGATAGTCGACGCCCATCTTGAGCGGTTCGCCGCGCTTGGCCGCTTCCTCGTCCGGCAGCATGTTCGAGATCACTTCGAACCCGCCATTGTCGGGGTAGGTGTAGGTCCAGAACCACTGGTTGCCGGTGGCCTTGATCGTCAGGGCCTTGGCCGGAGCGGGTTCGAACTGCTTGGCGATCAGCGAGATCGAGGGCACCGCGATACCCAGCAGGATCAGGATCGGCACGGCAGTCCACACCACTTCGAGGGCGGTGTTGTGGCTGGTCTTCGACGGCACCGGGTTGGCGCGCTTGTTGAAGCGCAGCACCACGAAGGCGAGCAGCAGGAACACGAAGATCGTGATCGCGACGATGATATAGAGCAGCGCGTCGTGCAGGGCGTTGGCCTGATCGCCGACGTCGGAGAACTGGGTCTGGGTGCCCAGGCCGCCATCCACCGGCATGCCCTTGCCCGGAGTCGGCTGCATCGGCGTGTAGCCGCCGGGCGCAACCTTGAAGCGCGGATCGTTGGGATCAACCGCCGGCGCCGCCGGAGCGGGAGCCGGGGCGGCGACCGCCGGGGCAGCCGTTGCCGCGGCGGCATCGGTCGCAACCGCAGCCGCTTCGGTGGCGGTCGCTTCGGCGGCAGCCGCCTGGGCATTCGCCACCTGCGGCGCGGCGAGCAGCGCCAGGGAAAGTCCGATCGCCTTGATCGTGCGACCCGCTGAACGGGCAGATTGGCCGAATTTCATCGTTCTTGTGCTTTCGCTTTCCTTTGTCGGCAAGAGAACAGCATGCCCCCTCCTGCCCCATGGGAGTCACAATTTGGGAGGGCCTATACGCGCGCTTGCGAGGGCACTCAAGCGCCTCTAGGGGATATTTTTGACAGATCGCAACGACGCCCTTCGCCCGGGCGATGCAATATCGGAAAAGGACCGTAACCAATATGCAGGACGAAGACGTTCTGGCCGAGTTCCGCGCCAGCAAGGCCTTGCTGGAGGGGCATTTCCTGCTTTCGTCGGGACGCCACAGCGCGCACTACCTGCAATGTGCGCGGGTTCTGATGGACCCGATGCGGGCCTCGCGCCTCGCCGCCGCGCTGGCCGCAAAGCTCCCGCGCGAGCTGCGCAAGGAGCTGACCAAGGTGGTCGCGCCGGCCATGGGCGGGGTGATCATCGGCCATGAAATGGGCCGCGCACTAGGTCTAGAGGCCGTATTCGTGGAGCGCCCCACCGGCACGTTCGAACTGCGCCGCGGCTTTACCATCGAACCGGGCGAGAAAGTGCTGATGGTGGAAGACGTCGTCACCACCGGCCTGTCGAGCCGCGAGGCGATCAAGGCCGTTCAGGAAGCCGGCGGCGAAGTGATCGCCGAAGCCGCGCTGGTCGACCGGTCGGGCGGATCGGTCGACCTGGGGGTGCCTTTCTACCCGCTTATCGCCATCAACTTTCCGACTTATGCCGAGGACGAGCTGCCGCCCGAACTGGCCGCAACCCCTGCGGTCAAGCCGGGCAGCCGCGCAAATCCCTGATTACAGGACTCCGCACAGGACTTTGCCATGATCCCTTCCCGCCTCCGCCTGGGCGTCAACATCGACCACGTCGCGACGATCCGCAACGCGCGCGGCGGCGATCATCCCGATCCGGTCCGCGCGGCGGAAATCGTCGCGGCCTGCGGCGGCGACGGGATCACCGCGCACCTGCGCGAGGATCGCCGCCATATCCGCGACGAGGACCTGGCCCGAATCCAGGCGGCGACCAACCTGCCGCTCAACCTGGAAATGGCCGCAACCGAGGAAATGCTGGCGATCGCCCTGCGCCACCAGCCGCACGCGGCCTGCATCGTTCCCGAACGGCGCGAGGAACGCACCACCGAAGGCGGACTGGACGCGGCCGGGCAGCACAACCGGCTCTACCCCATCGTGCAGAAGCTGGCGGATGCCGGCATCCGGGTCAGCCTGTTCATCGCCCCCGAAGTGCGCCAACTCGACGCCGCGATCCGGCTGGGTGCGCAAGTGGTGGAATTCCACACCGGCGAATATGCCCATGCGGACGGCGAAGCGCGCGCGGTGGAGCTCAAGCGCATTGCCGACATGGCCGCGCTCGCCGCGCGCAACGGCATCGAACCCCACGCCGGGCACGGCCTTACTTATGACAACGTCCAGGCCGTGGCCGCGATTCCGCAACTGGCGGAATTGAACATTGGCCACTATCTCATTGGCGAGGCAGTATTTGTTGGGCTGGAGAATGCGGTGGTGAAGATGCGCGAACTGATGGACGCGGCGCGGTGATCATCGCCATCGGGTCCGACCTCTGCAACATTGACCGGATCGCCAATTCGCTGGCCCGCTTTGGCGAGCGCTTCGAGAACCGGGTCTTCACCGACATCGAACGCGCCAAGGGCAACAGCCGCCCCTTCACCAAGGCGGGCACGCTGGCCAAGCGCTTTGCCGCGAAGGAAGCCTTTTCCAAGGCGGTCGGCACGGGGTTCAAGGCCGGGGTGTTCATGAAGGACATCGGCGTGGTCAATGCCCGCTCGGGCGCGCCAACGCTGGCGCTGACCGGCGGCGCGGCGGCGCGCCTGACCGCGATCACCCCGCCCGGACACGCCGCCGTCATCCACCTGACCCTGACCGACGATCACCCCTGGGCCCAGGCTTTCGTGGTGATCGAAGCCCGCAAATTGCCGGAACCGACTGACGCATGACCGACGAAACTGTTTCCGATCCTGCCGCGCCCGCAACTGCGGATACCCCGACGAAGGCCCAGGATAAGGTGGACTGGCTGGCCGAGATTCGCAGCCTGGCGGTGATGCTGCTGGCGGTGCTGGCGTTTCACAGCTTCATTGCCAAGCCGTTCTACATCCCCTCGATCTCGATGATGCCGAACCTGCTGGTCGGAGACCGGCTGGTCGTGTCGAAGTTCCCCTATGGCTGGAACTGGGCCTCGGTCAGTTTCCATCTGCTGCCGCGCTCGGACTGGCGCGTGGCGGGCAGCACGCCGGACTATGGCGACATCGTCATCGCCGTGCCGCGCAACCGCAACGAGGACCTGATCAAGCGCGTCGTGGCCCTGCCGGGAGACCGGATCGCGCTGAAGGAAGGGCTGATCATCCTGAACGGCAAGCCGATCCGGCGCGAAATCGTGCCGACCGTGCAATTGCCCGCCGACGACCAGCTGATGTGCGGCGATGCCGTCTACCAGTCGCACTGCTACGACGCGTTCGGGCCCTATCGCACCCGGCTGCCCAGCGGACGCGATGTCTATGAACTGCCCGCCTACCGCGAAACGATGCCCAACGGTGCCAGCTTCATCGTGATCGATCATGTCCGCCAGACGCTCGACAACATGGCCGAAGTGACGGTTCCGGCGGGGCACGTGTTCCTGATGGGCGACAACCGCGATCATTCCGCCGACAGCCGCGTGTCGCTGGAGGAAAGCGGTCTGGGCGGTCCAGTGCCGCTGTCCGATGTGGGCGGGCGCGCCGAATTCACGACATTCAGCCTCAACGGCAGCGAAAGCTGGAACCCGCTGAGCTGGTGGGGCGCCTTGCGCGAAGGCCGCGCGTGGCGCAGCCTGCGGCCGGTGCACGTGCCTGAAGGAGGGAAATGATGGCCGATCTGGAAAAGGCGGGTCCGACCGACATCAGCGATCCGCTGATGCGGCAAGAGGCCAAGCGCGCCGCCGTGTGGATCGGCATGGCGGTGCTGGTCGCGCTGGTGGCGTTCCTCGCCCAGCCCCTGCTGGTGATTTTCGGCGGCATGGTGTTTGCCGCGATGATCGATGGCGGCGCCCGCCTGCTTGGCCGGGTGCTGCCGCTGCCACGCGGCATCCGGGTCACGATCGTGCTGCTGGCCGGCGTGGCGTTTCTGGGCTGGACCGCGATGTTCGCCGGGCAGCAGATCGCGGCGGAAGCCGCCGCCCTGCCCGCCATTGTCGAGACGCAGGCCCTGCGCGCGATCGACTGGCTGCAGAGCCACGGCTTCGCGATCAACGCCGCCAATATCCAGGGCATCGCGGAAAAGGCGCTGGGCGGCGTCAGCCAGCTGACCAGCGCGGTCGGCGGGGTGCTGGGCGGGCTGACCACGGCGTTCCTGATCCTGGTGATGGGCATCTATTTCGCGGCCGAGCCGCAGCTCTACCGGCGCGGCGTCGCCTGGATGCTGCCCGTGCGCGAGCGTGAGCATTTTGCCGGCACGACCGCCGAAATGGGCAAGACGCTGCGGATGCTGATGTTCGGGCGGCTGCTGGGGATGTTCGTCGAAGGGATCGCCACCTGGGCGATGCTGGCGATCTATGGCGTGCCGATGGCGGGGCTGCTGGGCCTGCTGACCGGCCTGCTGGCGTTCCTGCCGAATATCGGCGCGCCGATTTCCGGCTTGCTGATGGTCATCGTCGGCTTTTCCGGCGGCGTCGACATGGGGATCTATTGCATCATCGTCTACATCGTGGTGCAGACGGTGGACGGCAACATCATCGTCCCGATGGTGGCCAAGCGCACGGCGGACCTTGCCCCGGCGCTGGTGCTGGGCGCGCAGCTCATCATGGGCGCCCTGTTCGGGATCATCGGGCTGATGCTGGCCGACCCGCTGGTTGCGATGATCAAGGTCGCGCTGGAGCGCCAGTCGCTCCGCAATGCCCCCAACGAAGGTTGAAGAATGGCTCGCAAGTTCCTGTATTTCATCGCGGTCTGCATTGCGATCTTCATCGCCGGACGGCTTGCGCTGACGTTCTATCCCGACACGCTCAGCCGGCTGGCGTTCAAGCCATCGGGGCAGTTCGAATCCCAGAGTGCGCTGAGCTCAGCCCAATATGCCGAACCGGGGATGTGGCTGGTCAGCCCGAATTCACGCAACAATCCGGCGCGCTGGGCGCCCAAGGGCCCGCCCGCCCCCACCCCGGTCCGCGCGGCGGTGTTCTTCGTCCACCCCACCAGCTACCTCGCCAAGGCGCACTGGAATGCGCCGCTGGGTGATAACGAGGCCCGCACCCGCGCCGTTACCTTCATTCGCGCCATGGCCAGCCCGTTCGCCGGGGCCGAGCAGATCTGGGCCCCGCGCTATCGCCAGGCCGCGTTCGGCGCGTTCCTGACGCAGGGCGAGGACCGCGCGAAGGCGCTGGACCTGGCTTATGGCGACGTGCTGCAGGCCTTTGATCACTTTGTCAGCCAGATCCCGGCAGACATGCCGATCGTGCTGGCCGGGCACAGCCAGGGCGCGCTGCACTTGCGCCGCCTGATGGCCGAGCGGGTGAAGGACCAGCCGCTTGGCCAGCGGATTGCCGCCGCCTATCTGGTCGGCTGGCCGCTGTCGCTGAAGCATGATCTGCCGCAAATGGGCCTGCAACCGTGCAATATTGCCGAGCAGCCCGGCTGCGTGATGAGCTGGCTGAGCTACGGCGAGCCGGCCGATCCGGCGATGACGATTGCCGCCTACGAAGCCGACAAGGGGCTGGATGGCCAGTCGCTCAAGGGCAGCGCGTTCCTCTGCTCCAACCCGCTCACCGGCAGCGCGGGCGGCACGGCCCCGGCCAGCGCCAACCTTGGCGCACTGGTGCCCGACGACAAGCTCGAGAACGGCGAGATCAAGCCCGCCTTCGTCTCCGCCACCTGCCGCTCCGACGGGATGCTGTCGCTGCAATCGGCCCCGGAAATGGGCGATTACGTGCTGCCGGGGAACAATTATCACGTCTACGACATCCCGCTGTTCTGGATGAACGTGCGGGCAGACTTCACCCGCCGGGTCGCGGCGTGGCAGGCAGCCCGGTGAGTGACCCGCTGATCACCACCAGCGCGCTCGAACTGCGCGATGCCCTGCCCGCCGCCGGAGCGCTGCTGGGGCTGGACCTGGGCACGCAGACCATCGGCACCGCGTTCTGCGATGCGGGCTGGCGCTTTGCCTCGCCCGGCAAGACGCTGAAGCGGGGCAAGTTCGGCGCGGACAAGGCGCTGCTCGCCGCGCTGATTGCCGAGCGCGACATCAAGGGCATCGTCATCGGCCTGCCGCTGAACATGGACGGCAGCGAAGGACCGCGCAGCCAGTCCAGCCGCGCCTATGCCCGCAACCTGGCAGTGCTGGGCCTGCCGATCCTGCTGTGGGACGAGCGCTGGTCCACCGCCAGCGCCACCAGCGCCCTGATCGCGCAGGATTTCAGCCGCGCCAAGCGCGCCGAGCGAATCGATTCGGCGGCCGCAGCGGTGATCCTCCAGACCGCGATCGACGCGCTAGCCGGCGGGTTCGCCTAAGCCCCGGCCAGTTCGGCCCGCCGCCCCTGCGCTTCCTTCGCCACCAGCAGGCTTCCGGCCCCTTCCGCCTCGCGCCACAGGGCATCGCGCGCCTCGGGTGCTTCCTCGCGCCCGGCCAGTGCATCCCATGCGGCCAGCCGCAGCCGGTCGCTGGGGTGGCGGCGGGCGAACCGGTGCGCCAGGTCCAGAGCCTCGTCGCTGCCCAGGCCCACCGCCAGTTTCAGGAACACCTCGCTCGGCCCCGGTGAAATGATGGCGCCGATCTCGCGCCGCTCAAGGTCGAAGCGGTACTGGTCAAGCCAGCCCTGTGCCCCGCTGGTATGCATCACGTTCAGGGAAACGGACAGCGCATCGGCGGGCAGTTGCGCATGGACATCCACGTGGGCGCGATAGAGCATCAGCTTCCCCGGCTCGAGCCGCGCCCGCTCGACAAACCGCAATGACGGCACCGATTCACCCCGGAAACCGGCCACTTCCGCGTAATCGAACTCGTAATAATCGCTCCAGTACCCCGGCCCGAAATAGCCCAGCGTCAGAAACGAAAAGTTGTGATCGTGCGGCAAACCATAGGCAAACGATGGCCCGCCACTCGCCCGCACCATGTGCTCATCGGGCGAAGGCCACAGGTTCGCGCGAATGAAGAACTGCCCGCATGGCGGCGCCAGCATGACCACCTGCGGCCCATAGGCATTGTCCAGCACGTCATCGCGGTGGCGCTGGGCCAGTTCGCGGATCAGGATATCGCCAAGGAAATCCCGATCATTGCCCAGCCGCCGCAGCCACAGTGCCGCGTGGCTCAGACTGGCCTCATCGTGCGGATTGAAGCCGCTGCCCGCGATGGCCTCCACCGTCTCTGCAAGCGTCGCGGTTTGGGCATCTTCCAGATCGATTACGCGGGGCATCGGGCTACTCCGGCCAGTTCAGGGTATTGTTCAAGCAACTGCGCCAGCAGGGCACCCGCCGGTGCGGCAAGCGGATCGTCGCCGCGCTGGGCCACGGTCCGCAGCGCAGCGAACCCCAGCGCGGTATCCAGCCCCAGGCATTCGCGCAGCGCCTGCCAGCGCAGGCCGACCCCGCCCTGTTCCTCCGCCATGGCGGCAAGCAGCGGGGCGGCATCCCTGCGCCCCATCCGCCCCAGCAGCGCCGCGGTCAGTTCCAGCCGGCTTTCGCGCGGACTGCCCGCGGCCTGATGAAGCAAGACCCCGTCAGACATCCGGTATTCCCGCGTTGGCGCGCTGGGATCGAGGGTGCGCTGCAGCTTCAGCACCACCATCGTCCCCGGCACCTGACGCAGAACCTGGGCCTCTTCCGCACAATAGCGGTGGCCGGTCGTTCCCGCGCTCAGTTGCCGAGAATCTCGCTGCAGCACCGCCCGGTCAGGCAAAACTTGCTCGATCCGCACCCGCTCCACCGTGGCGGAACCGGCCAGCACGTGCTCCCAGGTCTCTGTCGCTGCGAAGCTGGCCGACAGCGGCTCTGGCCGGCGGGCCAGCGCCGCACCGTCGATGGCCTGGAGTGCCAGCACCGCGCTGCCCCGCCGCGCCAGCACCAGCGAAGCCAGCAGGCCATCGCTGAAGTGGCGCAAAGGCACCTGCCCCAGCGGATCAGCCCCCAGCTCTGCGACCAGCACGTTCACCAGCGCACTGGTGAACTGCTGAGCGGAGGGATCATCCGCGGCAAGCAGCGCCGAAAGCAGGGGCAACTCGTCAAGCGCGCGCCCCTGCCCGAAGCGCGCCAGTTCGGCCGTGGCGGCGGCGACCGGCGGGGTCGCCCGCCAGCCATCCACCGCCGCGATCAGGCGGGCCTGGGCGTGGCGCTGCGGAGTGTCATCACTCCGCAGCGCCGCCAGTTCCGGTCGAATGTGCATCCGGAATCCGCCCGGCTCAGGGCATCAGGATTTCATAGACGAACACCATCGCAATGATGACCGAATCGTCAGCCTGGGCCGGTGCCAGCGGACTGGCGATGCTGCCGAACACGCCGATCAGGTGATCCAGATCGGGCAGCGCGGACACGTCGATTTTCGGAAGGTTCATGGTCATTCCCCTGCAATCGCGAGACACTGCGCCTCGCCCTTGCAGCCATCGCCGGGTCAGCCCGCCAGCTTAAATTAAAAGATTGTAATCCGGCCTTCGGCTGCGCAGAGAAACCGCATGAGTGAAGTGTCCGCACCCAAGAGTCTGCACGATCTGCCGCCGGGCAGCGTGTTCGATCCGGCCCGCGCGGCCAAGCTGATGACCCGACACGGCCACGGTGGCTGGCTGGGCCTGACGTATCACGCACACGGCACCGGCTGGATGGAGCTGGCCCTGCCCTGGCGCGAGGAACTGGTCGGCGTGGCGGAAACCGGCGTGCTGGCATCCGGCCCGATCATCAGCCTGATGGACAATGCGACATCGATGTCGGTCTGGGCGCTGTGCGGCAAGTTCGTGCCGCATGCCACGCTGGACTTGCGGGTGGACTACATGCGGGCCGCCGTGCCGGGGCGCACCGTGATCGGGCGCGGCGAATGCTACAAGCTGACGCGCACGATCTCGTTCATTCGCGGCATCGCCCACGATGGCGATCCGGAAGACCCGGTGGCGCACGTCACCGGCACGTTCATGGCAACGCACGGAACCTACCTGTGAGCACGATCGGATCGACCCTGCCGCCATATGCCACCGCGCTGGGCATCCACATCGACCGCGAGGAAGATGGCATGCCCGTGCTGGCGGTTGACTTCACCGACCGGATGATGGGCCGCCCCGGCTTTCTCCATGGCGGCGCGATGAGCGGGCTGATGGAAATGGCCGCCGTGGCCGCCCTGCGCGCCGAAATGGAGCGGCGCGGCGAAAATATGCGGCTGAAGCCCGTCAACGTGCAGGTCGAATTCATGCGCGGCGGGACCCAGCAGGTCACTTATGCGCTGGGCAACGTCACCCGCGCGGGCCGGCGCGTGGCGCTGGTCAATGCCGAAGCCTGGCAGGACGACCGCAAGAAGCCGATCGCGCTGGCGCAGATGAAGATCCTGCTCAGCCCGGTTGACGGCGAATAACCACGGTCAGACCGGACCCATCCGGCGCTGCCGCGCCAGGGGGCAGTTCCACCCGCACGACATCGGCGCGCGCGCGGATCAGGATCGCCTCCGCTGTTCCGGGTTCATGCGCGACCACATCTGCGCTGCCCAGCCAGCGGGCCTGACGCAAGGTCAGGTCATCGGGATCGTCCGAGCGGACGGTGAATTCCCGCACCCCGCCCTCACCCGGTTGTGCGCCGTCCAGCCATGCCTCCAGCGCCGCAGCACTGCCTGCCGCCAAGGGATCCAGCGCGCCCCCTTCCGCCAGTGCGGCATCCAGCGCACGCCGACGTTGCCCCGCATCCGGCCAGCGCGCGCGCAGCCTGGCACGCGCTGTCGCCAGGCCGTTGGCAAGTTCGCCCAGCGATGCCGGCAACAGCGTTTCCAGCCGCAGCCGCAGCGCCTTGGCAAGGCCGGCGGACGCCCCGCCCGTGCCCACCGCCACCAGCACCGGCCCGCGTTCCAGCAGGCTGGGCACGGTAAAATCGCACAAGTCCGGACGGTCGACCGCATTGACCAGCAGGCCGCGCGCCTTGAGCCGCGCGACCACCGCATCGGGATCGTCCAGCGCCACGAAGGCCAGCCGCGCGTTTGGGTTATCCTCACCCACGATCCGCGCGCCAGCCCGTTCCAGCAGCCGCGCCTTGGCCGTTGCCGCCTCGCCTTCGCCCAGCACGATCACCGGCTGGCCGTTCAGGCGATGAAGCAGCGGCAGGCTGTGCATCGCGTCTCAGTCCTTCAGGAAGTCGGGCACCCGCTCCGCCGCCAGGATCGTGGCAGGCTGGATGCGGTCGGCCACCACGGCCCACTTGTCACCATCGACCATGACTTCGGGCACCAGCGCGCGGCTGTTGTACGTGCTGGCCATCGTCGCGCCGTAAGCACCGGCAGTGCGGAACACGGCAAGATCGCCCTGCGCCACTTCGTCGATCACCCGGCCCATCGCAAAGGTGTCGGAACTCTCGCAGATCGGACCGACGATATTGGCGGTCATCGTGCGGCCATTGGGCCTGACCGCCACGAAATCGTGCCATGCGTCATACATCGCCGGACGGGCCAGATCGTTCATTGCCGCATCGACGACCACGAACGGTGCGACCACACCCTGCTTCACCCGGATCACCTCGGTCAGCAGCACCCCGGTGTTGCCGGTGATGACCCGGCCCGGCTCGAACATCAGCGTCACGTCCCAATCGGCGGTGACGCGGGCCACCATCGCGGCATAGTCCTGCGGATCGGGATAGACGTCGCCCGCCTTGTAGGTCACGCCCACGCCGCCGCCCAGGTCCATGTGGGTCACGCTGTGGCCCTCGGCGCGGATCGCGCGCATCAACTCGCCCATCTTGGCGAAGGCCGCTGCAAGCGGGTCGAGGCTCTGCAACTGGCTGCCGATATGCACGGCCAGCCCGCGCAGGTTCATCCCCGGCAGGGCAGACAGACGCGCATAGATGCCGCCAGCGCGGTCATAAGGCACCCCGAACTTGTTTTCGGCCTTGCCGGTCGAGATCTTGCCGTGCGTGCCGGCATCGACATCCGGGTTCACCCGCAGCGCGCACGTCGCAACCTTGCCGCGCGCGGCGGCCAGTGCGGCCAGCTCGACGCCTTCTTCCTCGCTTTCCAGGTTGAACTGGCCAATCCCGGCTTCCAGCGCGGCGATCATCTCTACCGCGCTCTTGCCCACGCCCGAAAAGACCACGCCCGATGCCGGAACCCCAGCGGCCAGCGCCCGTTCCATCTCGCCCTGCGACACCACGTCCGCGCCAAACCCTTCGGCCGCGACGACCTTGATCACCGACAGGTTGGGGTTGGCCTTGATCGCATAGGCCACCTCGAACCGGGGCAGGATGGACAGCGCCTCGCGGAACACGCGCGCATGGCGGGCCAGCGTGGCGCGCGAATAGACATAGACGGGGGTGCCAACCGCCTCGGCAATGGCGGTCAAGGGCACGTCCTCGGCGTGAAGCACGCCGCCACGAAGTTCGAAATGGTCCATGGGTAATTCTCAGTCTTCGGAAGGGGGCAGGTCAAACGGATCGTCGGTGCGCGGCTGCGAGCTTTTTCGCAGTTCCACGCTGCGTTCCGGCGCTGACTGGGGCGTGGTTTTCAGCAAAGCCTCGGCCTTGGGCTGCACGTCGCGGCCATAGGGAGCGGGCGGGAGCGATTCGCCAGCCTGCGGTTTCAGGTCGGCCCGCTGACCGCAAGCGGCCAGCATCAGGGCCGGGGCCAGAACCGCAACAGGGAAAAGCAGGCGGCGCATCACGGTCACTCCAGGCCCAGCGCCACGCGCGCTTCGGCCACGCGGGCCTTTACCTGTTCCGGCGCGGTTCCGCCATAACTAGCGCGCGCGGCGACCGACGCCTCGACCGAGAGCGCGGCATAGACCCGCTCATCCACCCGCGCGTCGATGGCCTGCAAGTCGGCCAGCGGCAACTGGTCCAGCGCGATGCCCCGGCTTTCCGCCAGCTTCACCGCGCTGCCGGTGATGTGGTGCGCTTCGCGGAAGGGGATGCCCGCCTGCCGCACCAGCCAGTCGGCCAGATCGGTGGCGGTGGCATAGCCGAGCTCCGCCGCGGCGCGCATCCGGTCGGTGCGGAATGTCGTGGCTTCGACCATCCCGGTCATGGCGGCGATACACAGTGTCAGCAGCCCGGCGGCTTCGAACACCGGCGGCTTGTCGTCCTGCATGTCCTTCGAATAGGCCAGTGGCAGGCCCTTCATGGTGATCATCAGGCTGGTTAGGCACCCCACAATCCGCCCGGCATGACCGCGCACCAGTTCCGCCGCGTCGGGGTTCTTCTTCTGCGGCATGATCGAGCTGCCGGTGGAGAGGCTGTCCGGCAGCCGCACAAAGCCGAACGGCTGGCTGGCCCAGATGATGAATTCCTCCGCCAGCCGCGACAGGTGCAGCGCGGTCTGGGCCGCGGCCATCAGGTAATCGAGTGCGAAATCGCGGTCCGATACGGAATCGAGGCTGTTGCGCGTCGGCGCGTCAAACCCCAGCGCGGCGGCCGTGGCATGGCGATCAATCGGGAAGCCGGTGCCCGCCAGCGCCGCCGCCCCCAGCGGCGACTGGTTCATCCGCGCGCGCGCATCGGCAAAGCGCGACCGGTCGCGCGCGGCCATCTCGTAATAGGCCATCAGGTGATGCCCCAGCGTAACCGGCTGCGCGGTCTGCAGGTGGGTAAAACCGGGCATGATGCTATCCGCATGTTCGCCTGCACGGGTGACTAGCGCGACTTGCAGCGCGTGCAGCCCCGCATCGGCCTGCTCCATCGCCTCGCGCACCCACAGGCGGAAATCGGTTGCCACCTGATCGTTACGGCTGCGCGCGGTGTGCAGGCGCCCCGCGACCGGGCCGATCAGTTCGGCCAGCCGGCTCTCGGTGGTCATGTGAATGTCTTCAAGGTCCCAGTTTTCGGGAACCCCGTGCGCTTCATACTCGGCGGCGACCCGGTCCAGCCCGGCGCTGATCGTGGCGGCGTCCTCGGCCGAAACGATTCCCTGCGCGCCCAGCATGGCAACATGGGCTTTCGATGCGGTGATGTCCTGTCGCCACAGCGCCTTGTCGAACGGGATGGAGGCATTTATCTCCCGCATGATGGCGGAAGGCCCTTCGGCGAACCGCCCGCCCCACATCTGATTGGAGCCGCTCTTGCTGTCGTCCCGCTCGTTCAAAGCCCTTGTCCTCGGCTGCACTGTCCTGATCGCCGGGTGCGATAGGGAAAGCGGGGACAAGGCGCAACCGCAAGCATCAACCGCCGCGGACGCAGCGTCAGAGGAACTGCACGGCACCATCGACCGGTCCAAGCGGGGCAGCCAGCTACCAGACTTCACCTTCAAGGACCCGGCGGGCAAAAGCCTGACGCTGGCCAGCCTGAAGGGCAAGCCGGTGCTGATCAACCTGTGGGCCACCTGGTGCGCACCCTGCGTGGCGGAGCTGCCGACGCTGGACAAGCTTGCGGCGGACCGCGCGGGCGAATTGAAAGTGCTGACCATCAGCCAGGATCTGGGCCAGCCGGAGCGCGTGGGCGAATTCCTGGCGCAGCGCGGCGTCAAGAACCTCGAGCCGTGGCTCGACCCCGACAACGCCCTGGCGATGCACTACGAAGTGCAGACTCTGCCGACCACGATCTATTACGACGCCGAGGGGCGCGAGGTGTGGCGGTTTGTCGGCGGGCATGACTGGGCCAATGCCGAAACCGCCAGGATGCTGGCGGAGACAGTTTCCAACTGATCCGAATTGCGCCACAATAGGCCGTTTCCCGCTTTCGCTCCAAAGGATGAGCCATGCCGCAGACCACCCCCCTGCCCACCACCACCGCGAAATGGCGGCTGGCGATCTGGAGCCTGGCTGCCTTGGTCATGCTGGTGCCGGTCATTGCCCAGCTGACCGTGACCGGGATGAACTGGGACGCGTTCGACTTCGGGGTATTCGCGGCCATGCTGCTGGCCGGATGCGCCGGGTTTGAAGTGGTGCTGCGGCTGGGCGCGGCCAACGCCGCCTACCGCATCGCCGCCTGCCTTGCGATTGGCGGAGCGTTCCTGATGGTCATGGCCAATCTGGCCGTTGGCATCATCGGTAACGAGGGCAACCCGGTGAACCTGCTGTTCTTCGCGCTGCTGGCCATGGGGGCGTTCGGCGCACTGGCAGTGCGGTTCGAAGCCGCGGGCATGGCCCGGGTCATGACGATGCTGGCAGCCGCGCAGGCCTTGCTGGGCCTTGGCCTGGCGGTGACCGGGATCGGCTTCACTCCGGTGTTCACGCTGTTCTACGTCCTGTTGTGGCTGGGCGCGGGCAAGCTGTTTCGCCAATCGGCCGCCTGATCGCGGTCAATGGACGACTTGATAGCCGGGCCAAGCGGGGCTAAGCGCCCGCTTTTCCGGAACTGGGGACAGATCGAGTTGACGACCAGCGCAATTCCCGATGGGCAGCTTCATCTTGCCGGGCCAAGCCTGCCGCTCGACGCGGCCCATTGGCCCGTGCGCGGGGATCTGGCGCACATCCGCCTGGCGGGCAAGGTGTTCGTCCCGCATTATGCCGTGCCGATGGAACACCGGGTGAGCGCGGCCGGAGCAGACCTGCTTGCGGCCAACCGCACCGATGCCGATGTGCGCGACCGGTTGCCGGGCGGCACCGTGTTCAACGTGCTCGACATGGCGGGCGGCTGGGCCTGGGGTCAGGTCGGCGAAGATGGCTTCGTCGGCTACCTCCCGCTGGACGTGCTGGAAGCGGCATGACCCATTCGGTCTTTATCGACGGCGCGGCGGGCACCACGGGCCTAGAGATCGTCGAACGGCTCAGCCCGCGCAGCGAATTCGAACTGATCATTCTGGACGAGCAGCAGCGCAAGAGCGCGGATGCGCGCCGCGATGCCTACCACGCGGCCGATTTCGCGGTGCTGTGCCTGCCCGACGATGCCGCGCGCGAAGCGGTGGCCATGGCCGAAGGCAGCAAGGTCCGCATCGTCGATGCATCGACCGCGCACCGCGTGGCCGATGGCTGGACCTATGGCTTCCCCGAACTGGTGGGGCGCGATGCGATTGCCGACGCCGCGCGGGTGTCCAATCCGGGCTGCTATCCCACCGGCTTCCTCGCGCTGGTCGCACCGCTGGTGCGCGCCGGACTGCTGCCAGCCGACTGGCCCTATACCGTCAATGCCGTGTCGGGCTATTCCGGCGGCGGCAAGGCGCTGATCCAGCGGTTCGAGGATGATGGCGACATCGCGTTCCGCGCCTATGGACTGGGCCTGGGGCACAAGCACCTGGCCGAAATGCAGCGCTATGCCGGCCTGACCCACGCCCCGCTGTTTGCCCCGGCCGTGATCCCCGCGCACCGGGGCATGCTGGTCGAAGTGCCGGTGCCGCTGGCCGCGATGCCGATGGCCGGTTCGCCCGAAGTGCTGCGGCTGGCCCTGGTGGAATTCTACACCGGCAGCGCACTGGTGACCGTGCATGACGAGCCGCGTGACGAGCTGCTGCTGCGCTGCTCCATGCAGCCGAGCGACCGGTTGGACCTGTGGGTGTTCGGTGCGGCAGACGGTTCGCAGGCGCGGCTGGTGGCCAAGCTGGACAACCTCGGCAAGGGTGCCAGCGGCGCGGCCGTGCAGAGCCTGAACCTGATGGCGGGCTTGCCCGAAACGGCGGGCCTGTCCCTCTAGGACGTGTACATGCCTAACTTTTAGGCAGGCCGTGCTGAAAATTTAGGCGTTCCTTGCGGCCTGTTTGCGCACAAATCTTGTCACCCTCTGCCCCGTTTCGCACCGGATATTGCAAATTCCGCTCTTTTCCGTGGGTTGTGGATCGCCTAGAGCCTGGTCATCGCCACTGGCACGATTCTTGATTCCGGGGTTGGAGTGGCATTCGGACAGTCGGGCCGCGAGAGCGGATCCGGCGTAGCTGCGCAGAGGAATTTGGAACGTGAAAAAGATCGAAGCGATCATCAAGCCGTTCAAGCTGGACGAAGTGAAGGAAGCGCTGCACGAAGTGGGCGTATCCGGCATCACCGTCACCGAAGCGAAGGGCTTTGGCCGCCAGAAGGGCCATACCGAGCTCTATCGCGGCGCGGAATACGTGGTCGATTTCCTGCCCAAGGTGAAGCTTGAAGTCGTCGTTCCCGACGCCATGGCCGAACGCACCGTCGAAGCCATCGCCGCCGCCGCCCAGACCGGGCGCATCGGCGACGGCAAGATTTTCGTCAGCGCCATCGAAAGCGCGATCCGCATCCGCACCGGTGAGCGCGACGACGACGCGATCTGATTTCCCACACCACTCCAGTTCAATCATCCGCCCCGACCATTGCCGGGCGGGGCATCCAGAAGGACGACAAATGGCTAACGCGAAGGACATCCTCAAGCGCATCAAGGATGAGGAAATCGAATGGGTCGATCTGCGCTTCACCGATCCCAAGGGCAAGTGGCAGCACCTGACCATGGTCGCCTCGGTGCTGGGCGAGGATGAGCTGGAAGACGGCCTGATGTTCGACGGTTCGTCGATCGAAGGCTGGAAGGCCATCAACGAATCCGACATGATCCTGAAGCCCGATCTGGACGCGGTCTACACCGATCCGTTCAGCGCCACGCCGATGCTGATCATCTGCTGCGACATCGTCGAGCCCTCGACCGGCGACCTCTATGCCCGCGACCCGCGCTCGACCGCGAAGCGCGCTGAAGCCTATGTCCGCTCGGCCGGTTTCGGTGACACCGTCTATGTCGGTCCGGAAGCCGAATTCTTCGTGTTCGACGACGTCCGCTTCTACGACGGCTACAACGGCAACGGCTTCAGCATCGACGATATCGAGCTGCCGACCAACTCGAACAAGCAGTACGAAGGCGGCAACATGGCGCACCGTCCGCGCGCCAAGGGTGGCTACTTCCCGGTGGCGCCGGTCGACAGCCTGGTCGACGTGCGCGGCGAAATGGTCTCGACCATGCTCGAAATGGGCCTGCCCTGCGACAAGCACCACCACGAAGTGGCAAGCGCGCAGCACGAACTGGGCCTGACCTTCGGCACGCTGGTGCAGACCGCTGACCGCATGCAGGTCTACAAGTATGTCGTGCAGCAGGTGGCCCATGCCTATGGCAAGACCGCGACCTTCATGCCGAAGCCGATCAAGGCCGACAACGGTTCGGGCATGCACACCCACATCTCGATCTGGGACGGCGGCAAGCCCCTGTTCGCGGGCAACGGCTATGCCGGTCTGTCGGACATGTGCCTCTACTTCATTGGCGGCGTGATCAAGCATGCCAAGGCTCTGAACGCGATCACCAACCCGACCACCAACAGCTACAAGCGCCTGGTGCCGGGTTACGAAGCCCCCGTGCTGCTGGCCTATTCGGCCCGCAACCGTTCGGCTTCGTGCCGCATTCCGTACGGTGCGGGTGACAAGGCAAAGCGCGTGGAATTCCGCTTCCCCGACGCGATGGCCAACCCCTACCTGTGCTATGCCGCGCTGCTGATGGCCGGTCTCGACGGGATCAAGAACAAGATCCACCCGGGCGAAGCCATGGACAAGAACCTGTACGATCTGCCGCCGGCCGAACTGGCCGAAGTGCCGACCGTCTGCGGCAGCCTGCGCGAAGCGCTGGAAGCGCTTGAAGCCGATCACGACTTCTTGCTGCAGGGCGGCGTCTTTACCAAGGATCAGATCGAAGCCTATATCGAACTGAAGTGGCCGGAAGTGATGCGCTGGGAAACCACGCCGTCGGCGGTCGAGTTCGACATGTACTATAGCCTCTGATCTCTGCGACCCGGTCAGAGGGTATCAGGAAGGGCGTCCGGAGCGATCCGGGCGCCCTTTTTGTCATGCCGGCGGCGCGACATTTCATTTTCCTACAGGGGTCCGTCTGGCTTAGTTGAATCGCCTCCTTTTCCCGCATGCGGAGGCCAGCCGTGATTCCCCAGATTGATCGCAAACCCGTGTTCGATGCCGTCCGCCGCATGCTGCGCCGCGGCTTTACGGCGCGCGAGGTGCAGGCGCTCGACGCCGCGCTGGACCACGCGGCAGCACCCCGCCCCCACGGTCCGCCACCGCGCGCGGTCAGTCCAGCGGGGCTGGCCTTGATCCAGCGCTTTGAAGGTTGCGCCCGGGCGCTGGGCGACGGCACGTTTGCCGCCTATCCCGATCCCGGCACCGGCGGCGATCCGTGGACCATTGGCTGGGGAGCGACCGGCCCGGGCATCGGGCCCGGCACGATCTGGACCCAGGCGCAATGCGATGCACGGCTGGCATCCGACCTTGAGCGCTTTGCCGCCGAAGTGAACCGCGCGCTGGGCGATGCGCCAACCACCCAAGACCAGTTCGATGCGCTGGTCAGCTTTCACTACAACACCGGCGCCATCGCGCGATCGACGCTGATGCGGTTGCATCGCGCCGGCGATCACGCGGGCGCGGCGGCCGAATTTGGCAGGTGGGTGCATGCCGGAGGCCGAAAACTGACCGGGCTGGTGCGCCGCCGCGCGGCCGAAGCCGCGCTCTATGCAGGCAATTGCGTCGATTGTTAGTAATGCATACAAAAACCGGCTTGCAATCCGGCGCGCGCGACCCGACATATCACGCAATTAATCGATCCATTAAGGGAGATTCGAGGATGCGCGAACTGCTGCAACATTACATCGACGGCAAATGGGTGGACAGCGAAGGCGGCCAGCGCCGCGAAGTCATCAACCCCGCCACGGAAGAACCCTGCGCGGTCATCTCGGTCGGCACCAAGGCCGACGTGGACAAGGCCGTTGCCGCTGCCAAGCGCGCGTTCAAGACCTGGAGCCAGACCACCCGCGAGGAACGCCTCGCCGTGCTGAACCGCATTGTCGAGGAATACAAGAAGCGCGGCGCTGACCTCGCCGTCGCGATGGCCGAGGAAATGGGCGCGCCGGTCTCCTTCGCCGGGACGGCGCAGGTCGGTGCCGGGATCGGCGGCTTCCTGGGCACGATTGCCGCGCTGCAGGATTTCAACTTCCTCGAAGACGGCCCGGGCTACAAGGTCGCCTATGAACCGATCGGCGTCGTCGGCATGATCACGCCGTGGAACTGGCCGCTCAACCAGATCGCCCTGAAGGTCGCCCCGGCGCTGGCCGGTGGCAACACCATGGTGCTGAAGCCGTCCGAAGAATGCCCGACCAACGCCAAGATCTTTGCCGAGATCCTGGACGCCGCCGGCGTGCCGCCGGGCGTGTTCAACCTGGTCCAGGGCGATGGCCCGACCACCGGCAACGCGATTTCCAGCCACCCCGACGTCGACATGGTCAGCTTCACCGGCTCGACCCGCGCCGGCATCGCCGTGGCAATCGCCGCCGCGCCGACGGTCAAGCGCGTCCACCAGGAACTGGGTGGCAAGTCGCCGAACGTCGTCCTGCCCGACGCCGATTTCGCCAAGCACCTCCCGCCCACGCTCAGCGGCCCGCTGGTCAACACCGGCCAGTCGTGCATCTCGCCGACCAAGGTGCTGGTCCCGCGCGAGCGCATGGGTGAAGCAGCCGAATTCGCCAAGGCGATGTATTCGGCCACCCCGGTGGGCGACCCGATGGCCGAAGGCAACCACCTTGGCCCGGTGGTGAACAAGGCCCAGTTCGAAAAGGTCCGCGGTCTCATCCAGTCGGCCATCGACGAAGGCGCAAAGCTGGTTACCGGCGGCCCTGACCTGCCGGCCAACGTCAACCGTGGCTACTACATCCAGCCGACCGTCTTCACCGACGTGACCCCGGACATGCGCATCGCCAAGGAGGAAATCTTCGGCCCGGTCATCACCCTGATGGCCTATGACAACCTCGACCAGGCGATCGAACTGGCCAACGACACCGAATACGGCCTGTCGGCGGCGATTTCGGGCGATCCGGCCAAGGCGGCGGAAGTGGCACCCAAGCTGCGCGCCGGCATGGTGGCGATCAACAACTGGGGCCCCACCCCCGGCGCACCGTTCGGGGGCTACAAGCAGTCGGGCAACGGCCGCGAAGGCGGTCTGGCCGGGCTGAAGGACTTCATGGAAATGAAGGCGATCAGCGGCCTGCCCGCCTGATCATCCCGATCTCGCAAGAGCCAACAGCAGCCCCCTTCCCGTCCGCGCGGGGAGGGGGTTCTGCTTTGCGAATGAAACAGACACGACAACGCTGCGCGGGCGGACCCGCAAAATGCCTGTAATTCGGGGATCAGCGCGGATCAGAGGTCGAGCTTGTACTGCCCCTGCCCGCCGTGGGCGCCATCCTTGGTCGCTCCATCCACCAGCGGTTTGCCATCGAAGCGCTTGGCAGCGGCGGCGGCGATCAGGCGGTCCTGTTCTTGCTGACCGAAGCGTTCCCACCCGTCACGGCCCAGCTTTTCCAGCGGCCGATAGCGCACCTTGTACTGCATCCGCGCCGAGCCATCGACCCAGTAGCCGAGGTAAACATAGGGCAAGCCCAGTTCGGCCGCGCGGCGGATGTGGTCAAGGATGATGTAAGTGCCAAGCCCCGTCCGGTTGGTCTGGTCCGGTTCGTAGAAGCTGTAGATCATCGACAGCCCGTCGCCCTGCTTGTCGGTCAGGCAGGCCCCGACCAGACGGCCCGGCGTGCCATCAATCGACGGTTCGCGGTATTCGATCACGTAGCTGTCGACCGGCGTGTGCTCCACCATGTCGGCAAAATCGACCTCGTCCATCGTCGCCATGCCGCCGCCAGGGTGGCGGGCACCCAGGTAGCGTTGCAGCAGTTCGAACTGCTCCGCCGTGGACCAGGGGCGGCACAGCGTGGCGACAAGGTCGGAATTGCGCTTCAGGTTGCGGCGCTGGGTGGACGAAGGGCGAAATTCCTCTGCCACCACCCGCACGGACACGCAGGCCGTGCAATCAGCGCAGGACGGGCGATAGGCCACCGTCTGGCTGCGGCGGAAGCCGATCCGGCCCAATGCGTCGTTCAGTTCCCCCGCGTGCGGGCCCTTCAGTTCGGTGAACACCTTGCGCTCGCTGCGCCCCGGCAGATAGGGGCACGGGGCGGGGCTGGTGACAAAGAACCGGGGGAAGCGAACGGGAGCCGTCACGGGGCTAGGCAATCCTTCTGTACGACGCGATGCGACCGATATGGACAGCCGGACTCGGCGTTGAAAGAGTTTTAACCACAAATCACGGTTAACCGAGTCTTATTTTGCACAGGCGGACGCAAACCTGTGGCTCCGGCCGTGCAAAACGGGACAGCAGTGGCCGTGTTAGTTAAGTTCGACCTGAGTCACCGCGTAACCAGCCGCCTTGAGGCTGACGACCAGCTCGTCCAGTTGCTCCTTGTCGCGGGCCTCGCACTCGATATCGGTGATCAGGCCCTTGGCTGGCAGCGTGGTGAAGATCCGCTGGTGATAGATTTCGATAATGTTGACGTTGTGCGCGTCAAACAGCCCCATCACCTTGAACAGCGCGCCAGGGCGATCCTGCAAGGTCAGCCGCAGGCGCGCGAGGCGGCCCGACCGGGCCAGATCGCGCAGCAGCACGTTGGCCAGCAAGCGGGTGTCGATGTTGCCACCGGTCAGCACCACGCCAACCTTGCGGCCCGCGAACATCTCGCGGTTGGCCATGACGGCGGCCAGGCCGGCAGCCCCCGCGCCTTCAACCACGGTCTTTTCGATCTGCAGCAACAGCGCCAGCGCGCTTTCCAGCTGGCTTTCGTTGACCAGCACCACGTCGTCGAGCAGGTTGCCCAGCATCCGCGATGTGAAATCGCCCGGCACCTTCACCGCGATCCCTTCGGCCAGGGTATCCCCGCCGCAGCGCAAGTGCTGATGCTTCAGCTTGTTGTACATCGACGGGAACAGCTTGGCCTGCACGCCGACCAGCTGGATATCCGGACGGATCGCCCGCGCCGCCACACCCATCCCGGTGGACAGTCCGCCGCCGCCGATCGGGATCGCCAGCGTGTCGATCTCTGGCGCGTCTTCCAGCATCTCCAGCGCGACAGTCCCCTGCCCCGCCGCCACGTGCGGATCGTCGAACGGGTGGACGAACGTCAGGCCCAGTTCGGCTTCCAGCTGGCGGGCATGGGCATAGGCTTCGTCGAACGTTTCGCCATGCAAGACCACCTTGCCGCCCACCGCTTCGGTCTGCATGACCTTCACCGTCGGCGTCGGACGCGGCATGACGATGGTAACCGGCAGCCCCAGCCGGGTGCCGTGATAGGACAGGCCCTGCGCATGGTTACCAGCCGACGCCGCAATCACCCCGCGCTGGAGCCGCTCCGGATCAAGCTGCAGCATCGCGTTGAGCGCACCGCGTTCCTTGTAGGCGGCGGTGAACTGCAGGTTCTCGAACTTCAGCCAGATTTCCGCGCCGGTGATCTGGCTGAGCGTGCGCGAATAGAGCGTGGGCGTGCGCACCACCGCGCCCGCAATTCGCCCCGCCGCCGCGCGCACGTCGTCGATCGTCAGCAGCGAAGCCGCAGTGCCTGCGGCAAGGGGAGCGGGCTTGGTCATATCCCGGCGGCCCTAACGGAAACGGGGTTGGCATGCAAACGGCTTGGGCAGTGACGCTCTTTTGCCACTTATGGTTAAGCGAGAAGGCTTGGCGAATTAACCGTGTTGGTTGAGGTAATCGCGACCTCCAGTGGCTAAACCTGCCGTCCGTTCCCATGGGTCGCACAACCATGAGGAAGCGCCCGGCATGATCAGCAAGCGTCCAGACCCCCTGCTGGCCACCGGCGTTGCGCTGGCGCTGCTAGGCACCCCGGCCACCGCGCAGGCTGGTGCGACCGTGACCGGCCCTGTCACTGCGGAAGTGCTGGAAGAAATCCAGTTCGCCGTGCTGCTCGACATGGATTTCGGACGGATCGCGGTCAACGGCGCGGGCGGCGTGGTCCAGCTTGATCCTACCGCCAACAACCGGACATGCGACAGCGCCCTGATCTGCACCGGCAGCTTTGCAGTGTCGCAGCTGCACCTGACCGGTTCGGATGCCAATGTGCAGGTCAACTTCGCACCGGCGTTCACGTTGACCGGTCCCGGCGATCCGATGCTGGTAGAGCCGCAATTTCCCGGCGGCCCCGGCGCGGTGATCAACCTGACGGGCGGCGCCCGCACGGTGAAGTTCGGCGCGCGGCTGCACATCAATCCGCTGCAGGCACCGGGCGTCTACAGCGGCGACTTTTCTATCGACCTTGAATACCACTGAAGCCGAGGTGGATTTGTCGGCGCGGCCCCTTTAACACGGGGTCCATGACCGAACCGAAAAACGTATCGTTCCTGGGCCTGGGCGTGATGGGCGGCGCGATTGCGCGCCACATCGGCAATGCCGGGCACACCCTGACCATCTACAACCGCACGCCCGCGCGCGCGGAAAAGTGGCAGGCGGCCAACCCCGGCCTGACCGTGCGCGTTGCCACCAGCCCCGCCGAAGCAGCCGAGGGCGCGGACGTGGTGCTGACCTGCGTCGGCAACGACGATGACCTGGCGGACGTCGTGCTGGGGCCGACCGGCGTGTTCACCGCGCTGAAGCCCGGCGCGACCTTCATCGACCACACCACCGTGTCCGCACGGATTGCCCGCCAGATCGCCGTCGAAGCGCGCGATCTGGAAGTGCACTGCGTCGACGCGCCCGTTACCGGCGGGCAGGCGGGCGCGGAAAACGGCCAGCTGACCGTGATGTGCGGCGGCCGCGCCGAGGCGATCGAGGCGGCCCGCCCGATCATGGAAGCCTATACCAAGCGGATCGTCCACGTCGGCAAGGCCGGGTCCGGTCAGAGCACCAAGATGGTCAACCAGATCGCCTTTTCCGGCATCCTCGCCACCCTGTCGGAAGCACTGCGCTTTGCCGAGGCCGCGCATCTCGATCTCGACAAGGTCTACGAGGCGATTTCCGGCGGTGCCTCGCAAAGCTGGCAGATGGACAACCGCTGGCACACGATGGCCCGCGACGAGTTCGACTTCGGCTTCGCGATTGACTGGATGCGCAAGGATCTGGGCCTGACGCTGGAGGAAGGCCGCTCGCTGGGCGTTTCCCTGCCCGTGACGGCGCTGATCGACCAGTTCTATGCCGAAGTGCAGGCCATGGGCGGCGGGCGGCAGGATACCTCCGCGCTCGTGCGCCGCCTGCCACGCCGGGGGAAAGCGTGACCCGTCTCGCGATCACGAGCGCACTCGCGCTTGCCCTCGCTGCCCCCGCCCAAGCTGACACGCTGATCGATAACGTGGACGGCATGACCCTGGACGCAACGGGCGGGGTTGATCGCTTCACCGGACTGCTGGTGGGCGACGATGGCCGCATCGTGCAAGTGCTGCGCCGGGGTGACAAGCGACCGGGCAAAGTCGATTACTTCGTCGACGGCAAGGGCCAGTTCCTGATGCCGGGGCTGATCGACAGCCACGGCCACGTCATGGGGATCGGGTTTGGCGCGCTGACGCTGGACCTGTCGGAAACGACTTCGCTGGCGCAGGCGCAAGCAAAGATCGCGGCCTATGCTGCCGCGCATCCAGACCGCCCGTGGATTCTGGGGCGCGGCTGGAACCAGGAACTCTGGGGCCTTGGCCGGTTTCCGACCGCTGCCGAACTCGACGCGGTGGTGGGCGACAAGCCGGTCTGGCTGACCCGCGTCGATGGTCATGCCGGCTGGGCAAACAGCAAGGCGCTGGCGGCGGCGGGCATTACCGCACTGACGAAAGACCCGGCGGGCGGCAAGATCGAGCGCGTGGCGACGGGCGGCAAGCCGACCGGTGTACTGGTCGATGCCGCAATGGACCTGGTGGAGAAATTCGTGCCCACCCCGCGCCCCGAAGACCGCGATCTGGCGCTCGCCACGGCGCAGGACCTGCTGCTGGCCCGCGGCGTGACCGCGATGGCCGACATGGGCACTACAATCGAGGACTGGCAAGCCTATCGCCGGGCAGGCGACAACGGCACGCTGCGGCTGCGGATCATGGCCTATGCCGGCGGGACCGAGGCGATGGAACTGATCGGTGGCCCCGGCCCTTCCCCCTGGCTCTATGACGACAAGCTGCGCCTCAATGGCGTGAAGCTCTATGTCGATGGCGCGCTGGGATCGCGCGGGGCGTCGCTCAAGGCGCCCTATGCCGATGCGCCGCACACGCGGGGACTGCGCATTACCAGCGACACCCAGCTGAAAAACCTGATGAGCCGTGCCGCGCTCGACCGGTTCCAGCTTGCGATCCATGCGATTGGCGACGAGGCCAACGCCGGCGTGCTGGCCGCAATCGAGGACATGAGCGCGACCTATACCGGTGACCGACGCTGGCGGATCGAGCATGCGCAGATCGTCGATCCGGCGGATTTCGCGCGGTTCGGCCGACATGGCATCATTGCCTCGATGCAGCCGGTCCACCAGACCTCCGACCGGCTGATGGCCGAAGCGCGACTGGGGCCGCAGCGCCTGACGGGCGGCTATGCGTGGAAATCGCTGGCCACGACCGGCGCAAAGCTGGCGTTCGGATCGGATGCGCCGGTTGAACTGCCGGACCCGTTTGCGGGCCTCGCCGCCGCGATTACCCGGCAGGGACCGGACGGCCAGCCCTTTGGCGGCTGGCAGCCGCAGGAGCGCCTGACACGCGAGGAAGCGTTGGCGGCTTACACCATGAACGGCGCTTATGCCGGTTTCGCGGAAGGTCGGTTCGGGCGCCTGGTGCGGGGCGAACGCGCCGACTTCCTGCTGGTTGACCGCGATCCGCTGCTCGCCACCCCGTCCGACTTGCGGGCCACACATGTGCGGCAGGTCTGGATCAACGGGCGATTGGCCTGGGATGCGGCGACGGCCAGGCGCTGAGCGACCTCAAGGAGCAGCGGTTTCCTCGGCCTCGGCCGCGGCCGCTTCGGCGGCGTCCTTGCGCTCGCCCAGCCGCATGATCAGCAGCGAGCCTTCGAACAGCAGCCACATCGGCACCAGCAGCATCAGCTGCGAAACAACGTCCGGCGGCGTGATGACCGCCGCCAGTGCGGTAATCGCCACGATCACATAACGCCGCGCCGCCGTGAGTTGCTGACGGCTGACAATCCCCGCGCGGTTGAGCAGCAGCAGCAGGACCGGCAGCAGGAAACTGATTCCGAAGGCCAGGATGAACTGCATCACCAATGACAGGTAATCCCCCGTCCCCGGCAAGGCTTCCAGGCTGAGCCCGCCCTTGTTGCCTTCAAACGTCAGGAAAAACCGGAACGCGGTGGGCATCACCAGGTAATAGGCCAGCGCCGCCCCGGCGGTGAAGAGGATCGGGGTGGCGATCAGGAACGGCAGGAACGCCTTTTTTTCTCGCGCGTAGAGCCCCGGCGCGACGAACGCCCAGAGCTGGTTGGCGATGATCGGAAAGCTGACGAAGAATGCCGCGAACAGCGCCACCTTGATCTCGACGAAGAACGCTTCGTAGAGCTTGGTGTAGATCAGCTTGCCCTCGCCCGCCGGGAAAGCGGCGGTCAGTGGCTTGACCAGAAAGCTGAAGATATCGTCCGCAAAATAGAAGCACACGCAGAACGCCAGCCCCAGCGCCAGGAACGAACGCACCAGCCGAGTACGCAGCTCGATCAGATGGTCGAGCAGCGGGGCCTGCGTTTCATCGATGTCGCGGACGTTGAAGACCATGTGTGTGCGCTCTCAACGCTGCTCTGCGGGCGGCGGGGCGGCCGGTTCGACCGGCGTGGCCGTGCCAGTGCCGGGATCTGTCCCGACCAGCGCGGTTTCCGCCGATCCGGGCGGATGCTGCGCCATGATCCGCGCGTTCTGTTCGCGCCACTGCTTTTCCATCTCTTCCAGTTCCGCCTCGCGGATCATGGTTTCGATGCCGGTGCGGAAATGGCCGGAAACGCGCCGCACTTTCGCAATCCAGCGCCCCGCCGTGCGCAGCGCGCGGGGCAGTTCCTTGGGACCGATGACGATGATCGCGATGATCACCGTCAGCAGCATTTCATCCCAGCCGATATCGAACATGGCGTGTCTCCGCCGGAACCGGCGGAATTACTGCGGGTTCGACGGCTTCGACGCGTCGATCACGGTTTCGCTGGCCGGGGCAGCCGGATTGGCGGCGGGCGGCGGAATCTGCTGGGCCGGCGGAGCGGGCGGCTGCTGGGCATTGGCTTCATCGGCCATGCCCTGCTTGAAGCTCTTGATGCCCTTGCCAAAGTCACCCATCATTTCGGAGATGCGGCCACGGCCGAACAGCACCAGCACCACCAGCGCCAGAACGATCAGGTGGGGAAGCGACAGACCCATCGAAACAACTCCTGCAAATCACGGGGCACGGCGACAAGGCGCCTGCCGGTTTACCCCTGCCCGGGTGCATTTAAGCGATGTTGCCCCGCATTGCGAGTCAGTCTGCCGATTCTTCATCAGGTGACGCCGCCTGCTCCTCCCCGGCCTCCATGGCCGAAGCCAGCGCGTCCTCCACCGGATCGAGCAGCCCGGCAGCGCGCAATTCGTCGATCCCCGGCAGGTCGCGGCGCGATTCAAGCCCGAAGTGAGTCAGGAAATCCGCGGTGGTGGCATAGATCACCGGCCGCCCCGGCACTTCACGCCGCCCGGCAATCCGCACCCAGCCTGCCTCCAGCAACACATCGAGCGTGCCCTTGGCCGTCTGTACTCCGCGAATGCTCTCGATCTCGGCGCGGCTGACCGGCTCGTGATAGGCAACGATTGCCAGCACCTCCGTCGCGGCGCGCGACAGCCGGCGCACATCCTCCTTCTCCCGCCGCAGCAGGTGCGCCAGATCGGGCGCGGTCTGGAAATGCCAGCGCCCGCCGCGCTCCACCAGGTGAATCCCGCGCCCGTCATAGTGCCGCACCAGCTCCACCAGCGCCCCCCGGACATCGGCCCCACCCAGATGCGCGCCAATCGCCTCGGCGCTCATCGGCTCTCCTGCCGCAAACAGCGCGGCCTCCACCGCCCGGACCAGATCATCGGGCGGCGGCGTAGTCATGCCCGGATGCCTTTCAGAAGCAACGGACCAAAAGTTTCCTCCTGACGCAGCTCAGCCTTGCCCAGCCGCGCCAGTTCCAGCGCGGCAACAAAGCTGGACGCCAGCGCCGAGCGCTTGAGGCGCGGGTCCGCATGGGGCGGCAGGAAATCGCGCAGCTCCATCCAGTCCAGGTTTACCCCCAGCAGCGAAGACACCCGCGACAGCGCGGAATCCAGCGTCATCACCATCCGGTCGCGGACCATGTGCACCACGGGCGCGGTGCGCGCCTTGACCTGACCATAGGCCTGGATCAGCGCGAAAATGTCGCACTGCCACTTGTGTTTGCGCTCCACCCGCAGTCCCTCGGGTGCGCCGCGCAGGAACACGTCGCGGCCCAGCCGGTCCCGCCCCATCAGCCGCGCCGCCGCATCGCGCATCGCCGCCAGCCGTTGCAGCCGCAGATGCAGACGCAGCGCCAGTTCTTCGGGGCTGGGATCAGGCTGCTCCTCACGCGGGAGCAGCAGCGCCGATTTCAGGTAGGCCAGCCAGGCGGCCATCACCAGATAGTCCGCCGCCAGTTCCAGCCGCAGTTCGGTCGCCCGCTCGATATAGGTGAGATACTGATCGACCAGTTCGAGGATCGAAATCCGCCGCAGATCGACCTTTTGCCGCCGGGCAAGATCGAGCAGCAGGTCGAGCGGCCCTTCCCACCCGTCCAGTTCCAGATAGAGCGCGGCATCATCCGGCGCAGCGGCCGTGCCGACGCCTTGCCAGTCATCGTTCAGCGTGATGGCAGGGCCGTCGATCAACTCGCTCACGCCGCTGCCTCCACCAACCGCAGCAGCGCATCGCGCTTTGCCAGCAATTCAACCTGAATGCCCGATGCCCCGTCCAGCCGGGTCACGGCCAGCGCGCGGTCCAGCCGCTGCGCGGTCACCGCGCTCATCGCCGGACAGCGCGCGGCGATCCCGGCCATGTCGTCCAGCTTGGCCCAGCAGTTGAGCGCAATATCGCAGCCTGCCGCCAGCGCGCGCTCGGCCCGCTGCGGCACCGTGCCGTCCAGTGCCTGCATATCAAGGTCATCGGTCAGCAGCAGCCCGTCAAACCCGATGCGCTTGCGGATGATCTCCGCCACCACGAACGGCGACTGCGTGGCCGGATGATCCGCATCCCACGCGGTAAAGCGAATATGCCCGGTCATCGCCATCGGCGCATCGGCAAGCGCCTTGAACGGGGCGATATCGCTTTCCAGTTCAGCCGCGCTGGCGGTGACGGTCGGCAATTCCTTGTGACTGTCGGCCATGGCGCGGCCATGCCCCGGCATGTGCTTGATCGTGCCGACCACGCCTGCGCGGGCCAGCCCGTCCAGCACCGCCCGGCCAATCGCCGCCACACGCAGCGGCTCGCTGCCATAGGCGCGATCGCCGATTACATCATGGGCGCCGGGCTGGCGCACATCGAGCACGGGGGCGTGCGTGCAAGTGATGCCGACTTCGGCAAGGTCATGACCCAGCGCCTCGGCATTGGCGCGGGCCGCCTCAATCGCGGAAGCGGGGGCGAGGTCAAACAGCCGGTCGAATGCCGCACCGGCCGGATAGGGCAACCATTCCGGCGGTTTCATCCGGGCCACCCGCCCACCTTCCTGATCGATCGTGATCAGCAGCCGGTCCCGTCCGTGCAAGTCGCGCAAACTGTCGGTCAGCGCGCGCAGCTGGGCGCGGCTTTCGACATTGCGGCCGAACACGATATAGCCCGCCGGGTCCGCGTCCTTGAAAAAGGCGCGCTCGTCAGCGGTCAGGGTCAGACCGGACAGGCCGAAGATAGCGGGCGTCATGGACGATCGATTCGCAGCAACCGGCCGATTTCGCAAGCGCAGGCGCGCACCGGAATGTGCAAAAGCCCCGGCCGGTCGCGCCTTATTTGACCTGGCAGGAAATCCCGGCGGCCTTCAGCTTGCCGCAGAGCGCTTGCGCCGAGGCCGCGTCGGGCGCCACCGCCTGCAGGCGATAGACCGTGCCGATATCGGCATTGCCCGCGATCACGCGGTGCGGCACGCCCGACAGGACGGCCCCGGCCTGGCCGACCAGCTTGGTCCAGCCTGCCTCCGCCGTCGCCTTGGACGAGAACGCGCCAACCTGCACGCCAACCCCGCCACTGGCCGCAGCCGGTGCGCCCGTGGGTGCAGCAGCGGGAGCCGCTGCCTGCGCCGGAACCACCGCCGGCGCGGGCGCCGGGGCAACCGGGGCACCAGCCTCACCGCCCAGTTGCGGCGGGCGGTTCTGCCCTTCGGACACGGCAAAGCTGCTGTCGCCGGTGCCATCGAACGTCTTGCCGCCCGGATCCTGCGGTGCCTCCTTGTAAGGCTTGTCGGGCGCTTCGATCACGCTGCCATCGGCCACCAGATCCGGATCGGGGCCGCGATTGGTGATCCACCAGATGCCGCCGACGATCGCTGCCAGCGCCACCAGCCCCATCAGCACGAACCCGGCAAGCTTGCCGTTTGCGGAATCCTGCGGCTCGTCCCAATCATCCTCGGGCGATTCCAGCCAGGGCAGGCGCTCTTCCTCTTCGGCCAGGGTCAGCTGCTCGGTTTCGAGCGGCTGATCGTCGTGCTCCTGATCCCCGGTTTCCCAAGGCTGGAGTTCGTCATCCCGGTTCCGATCGTCGGTCGCGCCCATCATTCCTACATTTCCTCCACCGCCTCGACGCCCAGCAGCGCCAGTCCGTTGCGGATCAGTTGCCCGATTTGCGTGGCAAGATAAAGCCTTGCACCAGTAAGGTTAATATCCTGTGCCACGATGAAGCGCTTTTCCGGGCGATCGTTGCCAAGGTTCCAGTAACCATGAAGCGCGGCGGCCAGATCGTAGAGGTAGAAGGCCACCCGGTGCGGCTCCCGCGCGGCGGCGGCGGCTTCGATCAGGCGGGGGAACTGCGCGGCCAGCTTGATCAGGCCCAGCTCCTCCTCGCCCAGCAGTTCCAGATGTTCGGCAGACGGAGCCATGCCTTCACCCGCGGCCTTGCGCAGGGTCGAACGGATCCGGGCGTGTGCGTACTGCACATAGAACACCGGGTTGTCCTTGCTCGCTTCGACCACCTTGTCGAAGTCGAAGTCCATCTGCGCATCGGGCTTGCGGGTCAGCATGGTAAACCGGACGACATCCTTGCCGACCATTTCGACCACGTCGGCCAGCGTGACGAAATTGCCCGCCCGCTTCGACATCTTGAACGGCTGGCCGCCCTTCATCAGCTGGACCATCTGCACCAGCTTGACCTCGAACGGCGTCGGCTTGCCCTCTGCCCCGGTCATCGCGGCAACCGCGGCCTTGATCCGCTTGACCGTGCCGGCATGGTCCGCGCCCCAGATATCGACCAGCGCATCGGCGCTCTGGGCCTTCTGGAAGTGATAGGCCAGGTCCGCGCCGAAATAGGTCCAGCTGCCGTCCGACTTCTTGATCGGGCGGTCCTGATCGTCGCCGAACTTCGTGGAGCGGAACAGCGGCAGTTCGACCGGTTCCCAGTCTTCGGGGGTCTTGCCCTTGGGCGCTTCCAGATGGCCGTCATAGACCAGATCGTGCGCGCGCAGCCACGCTTCGGCCTCGTCCGGCTTGCCCGCAGCCTGCAGTTCAGCCTCGGAACTGAACAGGTCATGATGGATGCCAAGCAGCGCCAGATCGGCCTTGATCATCACCAGCATGGCCGCAACCGCGCGGTTGCGGAACAGCGCCAGCCATTCGCTGTCGGGAGCGGCAGCATACTTGTCGCCAAACTCGCGCGCCAGGTCCTGCCCGACCGGGATCAGGTATTCGCCGGGGTAGAGTCCTTCGGGAATGTCACCGACGTTCTCGCCCAGCGCCTCGCGGTAGCGAACATGGACAGAGCGCGCGAGCACGTCGACCTGCGCACCGGCATCGTTGACGTAGTATTCGCGGATCACCTTGTGCCCGGCCGCTTCCAGCAGGCTGGCCAGCGCATCGCCCACCACCGCGCCGCGGCAGTGGCCCATGTGCATCGGCCCGGTCGGGTTGGCGGAGACGTATTCGACGTTGACCGTGGTGCCCGCCCCGACGGTGGAGCGGCCATAGTCGTTGCCCAGCGCGGCGATCGTGCGCAGCTCGTCCAGCCAGGCGACGGCGTTCAGGCGCAGGTTGATGAAGCCCGGCCCGGCAATCTCGGCGGCAGTGACGGACGGGATCTTCGCCAGTTCCGTCACCAGCGCCTCGGCCAGCGCGCGCGGGTTCATGCCGGCAGGCTTGGCCAGCACCATCGCGGCGTTGGTGGCCAGATCGCCATGGGCGGGATCGCGCGGCGGCTCGACCGCCACGGCGGCGCGGCTGAGCCCGGCAGGCAGCGTGCCTGCGGCTTCCAGCGCATCCAGCGCAGCGGCAACATGGCCCGCAAAGGCCGCGTGAAGAGTGGTCTGCTGTGTCATGGCGCGGCGGTTAGCGGGTTTCGGCCCGCTTGCAAATCCTCCGCGTCAGCGCTCCATCACCGCGTGGCGTTGTAGGTCAGCTGATCCTGCGACAACTGGAAGCCCACCAGCACTTCGAAGGTAGCGCGGGTGACAGCCGCCTTGACCTCGGGCCGCGACAGCGGATCGACCGCCGCATCGGCATCGCCCGCCTTGCGCTTGCGGGTGATCTGTTCGCGGATATCGGCCGGAATCGTCGCCTCGGCCTTGTCGATATAGGCCGAACCCGCCCCGCTGGCCGAAGCGCGTTCCTGCCCATCGGCAAAGTTCAGCGTCACTTCGCCCACGCGCTTGGAAATCACGGCGGTGCCGCCGCGCAGCACGGTGACGAAATAGGGCACGGTCACACTGCGCGCGCCGCGCGTGTCGGTGCGGCGGGCCAGCACGTCGAACGTGGCGGTCGCATAGACCTTGTCGCCCGAATCGTTGCAGGTGTTGCGCACGTTGGTCAGCGCGGCGACCAGATCGATATTGTCAGCCGTGGTCACACCGGGCGTGCGGAACAGGGTGATATCGCCAGTGTAATCGGGCACGCCAACTGCCGGGCAGGCGGTGCGGACCGCGGTGATGCCCACGCCTTCGTCAACCACGATGTCCCCGGTCCCCCGGCATCCGGCCAGGGCAATGGCAAGAACGGCGGCGGTAGTCAGGCGGGTGCGAAGCTTCATCTATTCGGTCCTTCACGCGGATGCGTGCGCCTGCCCTAGCGGTGCGCGCGGCAAAGCGCTAGTGGGGCGAACATGAACGCGCCCTTTCCAGCTTCCGAAAAGCCCTCCCTCCGCCTGCTGCTGGCCGCCCCGCGCGGCTTTTGCGCCGGGGTCGACCGTGCGATCGAGATTGTCGAGCGCGCGCTCGAACGGTTCGGCAAGCCGGTCTATGTCCGGCACGAAATCGTTCACAACCGCTATGTCGTCGATGGGCTGAAGGCCAAGGGCGCGGTGTTCGTCGAGGAACTGGATCAGGTCCCGGATGGCGCGCAAGTGGTGTTCAGCGCCCACGGCGTGCCCAAGTCGGTCCCCGCTGCCGCCACCGCGCGCGGGCTGGACTGGCTGGATGCCACCTGCCCGCTGGTCAGCAAGGTTCACCGGCAGGCCGAACGCCAGATCGAGGCGGGGCGGCACATCCTGTTCATCGGCCATGAAGGCCACCCCGAAGTGATCGGGACGATGGGACAGGTGCCGGCTGGCAGCATCACGCTGGTTGAAACGGTCGCCGATGTGGCCGGGCTGGACTTTCCCGCCGGCACGCCGCTGGCCTTCCTCACCCAGACGACGCTGTCGGTCGACGACACGGCGGAAATCGTCGCGGCGCTGCAGGCGCGCTTTCCCCAGATCGTGGCGCCCAAGGCCGAGGACATCTGCTATGCCACCTCCAACCGGCAGGCGGCGGTCAAGGCGATCGCCCCGCAGTGCCAGCTGGTGCTGGTGATCGGCGCGCCCAACAGTTCCAATTCGCTGCGGCTGGTTGAAGTGGCCGAACGCTGCGGCGCGCGCGCATATCTGGTTCAGCGCGCGACCGAGATCGACCCGGCGTGGTTCGACGGGGTGGAAACCATGGGCCTGACCGCCGGGGCGTCTGCGCCGGAAACGCTGGTCAACGAAGTGGTCGACCGGATTGCGCAGCTGCGCGATGTTACCGTGGAACAGGTCGTTTCGGCCGAGGAGAACATGGTGTTCAAGCTTCCTCGTCAGCTGCTGGACTGAGCGCGCATCATGGCCGTCTACACTCATCTCGGGGCGGAAACGCTGGCCAGCCTGATCGCCGAATTCGACGTCGGTGAACTGATCAGTGCCAAGGGCATTGCCGAGGGGATTTCCAACAGCAACTGGCTGATCGACACCACCGGCCGCGATGGGGCGGGCGCGCGCTTCATCCTGACGATGTATGAATACCGCATCGAGCTGGAGGATCTGCCGTTCTTCCTCTCGCTGCTGGATCATCTGGCCGCAAAGGGCTGCCCGGTGCCGCGCACGATCCATGACCGGTCGGGCCAGCTCTATCGCAAGCTGGGCGACAAGGCGGTGGCGCTGATCGAGTTCCTGCCCGGCGTTTCGGTGAGCGAACCCACCCCGGGGCAGGCCTGCGCGGTGGGTCAGGCGCTGGCGCAGTTGCAACTCGCCGCCGCTGACTTTCCGCAGGCCCGTGCCAACGGCATGGGGCCGGCCGAATGGCTGCGGCTGGCCGATGCCTGCGGGGCAGCTGGCCTGGCCAGCATCGATGCCGGGTTCGCGGCGCAAGTCGCGCAGGAATTGCCGCAACTGGTCACGCAGTGGCCCGCCGACCTGCCGCGCGGCGTGATCCATGCGGACCTGTTTCCCGACAACGTGCTGATGCTGGGCGATACGGTCAGCGGGCTGATCGACTTCTATTTCGCCTGCACCGACCTCTTGGCCTATGACGTGGCTGTGACCCACGCCGCGTGGTGCTTTGATGGCACGGGTCGCGATTTCGACCCCGCGATCTCCAGCGCCCTGCTGGCAGGCTATGAAAGCGTCCGCCCGCTCACTCCGGCTGAACGCGCGGCCCTGCCGCTGCTGGCGCGCGGAGCGGCCATGCGTTTTGCCATGACGCGGGCGTGGGACTGGATGAACACGCCGGCAGATGCGCTGGTGATGCGCAAGGACCCGCTGGCCTATGCCCGGCGGCTGGCGTTCTATGGCGATCCGGCCAACGCAGGCGTGTTTGCGCAAGGATGACCGACGCCGCGGGCATGAAACGGGTCGAGGTGTTCACCGACGGCGCGTGCAAGGGTAACCCCGGCCCCGGCGGCTGGGGCGCAGTGCTGCGCATGGGCCCGCATGAAAAGGAACTGTCGGGCAGTGAACCCGGCACCACCAACAACCGCATGGAACTGACCGCGGTGATCGAGGCGCTGGGCGCGCTCAAGCAGCCCTGCGAGGTGCACCTGCACACCGACAGCCGCTATGTGATCGATGGCATCACCAGCTGGATTTTCGGCTGGCAGAAGAACGGCTGGAAAACCGCCGCAAAGAAGCCGGTGCTGAACGCCGACTTGTGGCAAGTCCTGCTGGCCGCCACCCGCCCGCACAAGATCAAGTGGATCTGGGTAAAGGGCCACGCGGGCCATCCCGAGAACGAGCGCGCCGACAAGCTGGCCAGTGACGCGGCAGAGAGTTTGCGGCGGTAAAAGGGGGGCAAGGCTAAGCTCAACGCCCCAGACTTATCCTTACCTTACCTTACCCTCCACACCCCGCCCATGCTGAGCCTGTCGAAGCATCGTCCTCCACTTCGCGTCCAGTTTCTGGCGAGGGAAGAAAACGTATGGCCCGCCCCGTCTGCAAGGGGGATTTTGAAGTGCTCTGATCAG